>ERZ772974.249-NODE-249-length-42115-cov-7.943581_pt1 | contig 42115 bp, 41 predicted proteins | sample MGYA00580671_ERZ772974 | MGnify/ENA primary metagenome ERZ772974 (study PRJEB29015, sample SAMEA2738065) | human oral metagenome | biome: human oral; feature: human-associated habitat; material: saliva | place: China | collected 2218 ... | reverse complement strand
TAAGTTCTTCAGGGCTAGTGATAGCAATAACAGGGTTAATCTCGGTAGAGATTTTTGAAGTGAAAGATTCAGAGGCGTTAGATTTAATGATTGGAGCAAAAAGCGAGACGGCAGTGAAGCCAAAAAGGAGAAAGAGGGAGAAAATAGAGCTGGTCGAGAGGATAGAAAAATGTTTAGTTAGATTAGAATCGGTGTTTTTTAAATGAAGTTTCATTGTATTTTTAATTAAACCTGTTAGCCTTTGATGGGTATAGTATAGCATAAACGGATTGAAAAGTCGAAAATTATAATAATGTAGTGGTATAATTTAATTAAATAAGGCTTAAGACTAAGCAGGAAGGATTTTATGGGAGGACTTTTTGCCATTATAGCGATTTACGTAGCAATCGTGGCGATTTTAGGGATTAGAATTATTAACCAATACGAACGAGGAGTGGTGCAGCGGCTGGGAAAATTTAGAAAAACTTTAGGGCCAGGTCTGCATATTATAATTCCCTATATTGATAAGATCAGTAAAGTTGATGTGCGGACGACGCCGATGGATGTGCCAAAGCAGGAAGTGATTACGAAAGATAACGTGACGGTGAATGTCGACGCAGTGGTTTATTTTAGAGTGATTGATGCAAAGAAAGCGGTGTTTGAGACGACAAATTATGCCTATGCGACTTCAACTTTTGCGCAAACAGCATTAAGGGATGTAACCGGTAATTTTGATTTAGATGAGTTGTTATCGAAGCGAGACAAAATTTCGAGCCAAATTAAAGAGATTGTTGACACGCAGACTGATAAGTGGGGGATCGATATTGAAAGCGTGAAATTGCAAAACATCGAGTTGCCGGCAGATATGAAGCGCGCAATGGCTAAACAGGCGGAGGCGGAGCGTGAGCGCCGAGCGGCGATTATTTCGGCGGAAGGCGAAAAGGCTTCTTCGACGGCAATTGCGGAGGCAGCAAACTTACTGGCGAAAACTCCAGGCGGTCTAAGTGTGCGAACCCTGCAGACATTAGAAAAAATCAGCACAGATCCATCGCAAAAAACAGTGATTTTGTTGCCAACTGATCTTAGTGATGGACTTAAGGGGCTGGTTAGATAGATAGGGTATTTGCGCTGCCTTTAACGGTTATTCTTATGCCAATAACACCAAATTCTTGTTGTTTCTCTTTCGTGTAAAATTCGCTGAGAATGCCAAGTAGTTCATCTTTTGTCATTGTTTTATCAGCTAAGATTTCAATTGGAAAATCCTTAAATAAATCTTCAAAAGATTGATAGCGTATCAATCCTACAACTTTGGCCTTAAATTTTTCTGTTTCAGATTTAAAAAATTCTATCTCATCTCCAAGTTTAATCCTCTGGCGTTTTTCATCATAAAGACGAAGCTCAATTCGTTTAGTTCCATCTTTTATAAAGTCATAGTATTTTGGTTGTAAGTTCATTTCATGCAAATTCATATGTTTATTATATCGCAGGCCATAAATAAGTTGCTCAATAAACTTAAATCCACCATGTGATTCCATGGTGGATTTGACTAAAATTTCAACTGGCTGGACAATCTTGGACTTAATTCGCAACCCAAATAATTGCAGCGCGATCCAGAAAAACCTTAATTTAGGACTGGCGAAAATGGTACTTGAATGACATAATTTATTACCCAAATAGCAACAATATAAACAGCAATCTAGCAGGCTAAAAGATGGATTTTAGAAGGATACTGGCCTTGAAGAAATGACTCTGCCCGCCCTGCTTTTGTCTCGTAGATATACTTTGAATTTTATTCTCGAACTATTTTCAATAGAATTCTTTTCACTAAGATTAGAAGCTCCCTCTAATCCAACTACACGTATCCCTATCACACCCTTGCTATTATGATTATCCTTTGACAATTTTGCAGTAACAATAGCTAGGTCAAACTCTATCCCGTTATCTCCTACAATATATTCAGTGGTGTCGCTACCTTTATTATTGGTCACAGCGCTATCTATTTGCTCTAGTGTTTTCTTGATAAATTCTTCTATTTCCATATTTTTATAATAGCAAAAAAGATCGACAATGTTAGGTAACATTGAGGTGAAAAAACGAGCAATAATCGAGATCCACAAAATAATAATATTCTAACACAAGAGTCGGCTACCGACACCAGCAGTCAAGATACTAAAGTATCATATGACCCAAACGGTGAAAGATATATCAGAAACCACCGATGAAGAATAGCCACCGTATAGCAACAAGATGTTTATTAAAAGCACTGTGAACGTATCACCTAGCTAAATAATCGCCAACATTAAAAACGGCGATTATTTTATGTCCAACAAGTCAACAAAAAGTCGTTAGCAAAACAGAGGTAAAATAAAATAGAAAAAATGTTAACCCAACAAACTATTTTTGGTCTTTTTTATTGCGAATTGCGGTATTCACATAGCCACGCTTTGCTATCGCTTCATCAAAAGTTTTATCTATATATAACCAAGCCAACCCATAAAAAATAAATTCATAGTCAAGCTACGCAACACCACGCCCCCATTTTGCCAATATAGAAACAGTTAATCAGGAAGAAAAAGCTACACTAAGTTAATATTTTATATGTTTTGCGGTCTTTCATAAAATGATATCCTTGCTTTTTAGTATCTTAAAGTGCTATCAATTAAAACGACATCGCAAGGGTGCCTAAAGCCATATCACAAAGTCGGCGTCGCTGAATTGTTTATGCGATGTTGTCTTTACCCGACGACCACTAAAATTATAATCGAATTTGCGTATAGATTTAGGCGATTAAGTTATACCATAAACAATTTGCAAATAAAGCAGCTATAAGTTAGAATGATTCTAATGCTACTATTTAGAAGATAGCTAGTCGGTTTTTAATTTTTTGTTCTGATTAGTATGCGAGTAAAAAGTGCTTGAGAGACGCTTTTGGTTAAGGACTTTACTATCGTTATATTGCACGATTGAAAAAATGTGATATAATCAAAACTAACGATTATAATCGTTGAACATTTCCGTGTATTTCTTATGTTGGCAAAACATATCAGTTTGTCGCATATGTGTGGCTCTTCTGGAGCGCGACAGGTTGTTATGTTGTTTATATACATACTTATCATTCTAGGGAAGGACGGTGATCGTTATGAAAAAACTTATTGACATTAAGCGTACGCCTTACGATGTGAATGTTGCTGTGGCTGGTAACTGCGGTGGAGCCGGATGCGGCTCTGGTTGTGGTGGAGGCTGCGGCGGTAGCGGTGGCTCTTGCGGTGGCGGCTCTGGTTGTAACTCAGGCGGCGGCGGAGGCTGCGGCGGCGGAAAGTAATTCCGCCACTCACCAAACATAAGACATACAAGAATGTTTGGCTCACACATGTCAAACCTTCACTCCCGGCTCGGAACCTAAGTTCCGGGCCTCTTTCTTGCCTAAACTCTGTAAAAATGTTATAATATAATGGAGAATTATCTCTGGGACCTTAAAAACTTTAGTCTTTAGAAAGGAGGGTGTTTTAGATGGACATCAATTTTATTCCAATCCTAGTGGTTCCAGCGGTTCCATATAAAGGAGGGGTAAGATTCCTCCACCGCGAGAATCAGATTGATATCGGCCATGATATGGCTGATGAAGTTTGGAAGATCTTGAGTTTTTGCAATGGGTATACGAAAGTTTCTTCTATTATTAAGTCTTCAGGCTTACCTAAAGATGATGTAATAGAAATCCTCGTCGAACTAGAAGACATGGAGCTTATCGTTGATTCAAGGTATCAGTTCATGCATTTTCACCGTATTAGTAACTACCCGTCCGCCATCAACTCGGATCTTACCCAAGATGAAGTCGAAGCCTACACTAAAAGTGAAAGATTACCGGTTAAGTCAGGTGAGGTCATCCAGTTTGATTACGACACATCTTCGACGCTATTCTCAATCAGGAAAAATCGACGCTCTTGTCGCTCTTTTTCAGAGAGGAGGATGACGATCAAACAAATCGGTAGCATTTGCCACTTTGCCTACTCGATCCCTGATCATTCAGTGCCGAGTGGCGGGGCGCTCTATCCGCTTAGAATTTATGTGCTAATCGAGAGTCCGCAAGATGGGCTTGAACCTGGTTACTATGAGTATGACGCCGAGCAAAATCGTCTTATCCGCTTTAGTGATGAGGTCGATGTCGAGCAATTGAAATACTGTTTTAACCAAGAAGAAATGCCTTTTGGCTCCTCTGTACAAATCGTCATTGCGGCAGATCTCGAGCGTCAGTCATACAAGTATGCCAATCGTGGCTATCGTTTGACACTAATCGAAGCAGGTCACGTCGCCGAAAACATTAGTCTCTATTGTGCTGAACAAGGTCTCGGTGCTTGCGAAATGGGTGGCGTTCAGGATGGGCCTTTGAAACAAGAGCTTGAGCTTTCTGGTAGTATTTGGCCTATACTTGCAATTCCAGTTGGCCACCCAGTAGACTTCGAGACAGAGCAGTTCAATAAGATTCGTTTCGTCGAAGAGCGTGTGGGTATGATCCATCCAGTTAAAGGCGTGTGGGCGCGCGTTTTTGATGGTGATGGTTCATTCTTCGGAGCTACAACTACTTATCTTGATGCAAATGGTAATATTCAATATGCCGGAGCGACCAGCCCGTCTTATGCGGACGCCGTTTTTAAGGCAACTATTGAAGGTTACGAACGCTACCAATCTAGTCGGGTACGAGTGGACTTCCGAGGCTCAGCAAATCAAGTGCCAGGTAAATGGCTTGATCCTAGAGCGTATTTTCCGCTCACGGAAGAACAAGCTAAAAAATGTGGAGTAAAATTCTTCACGAAAGATCTTGTTATCAATTGGACATTGGGGGCTAATTATGACGGCTCTGAAATTTACGTTCCGTCTGATTTAGTTTACTACGGCCAGAAAGATGACGAAAACTGCATCTACTATGGCAATTCGTCTGGCATTGCGGCTCATTTTGACTTTAATGAATCCAAGAGGCGAGCCATAGTTGAACTGATTGAACGCGACGCTATTATGCGCAACTGGTTTTCTCAGGAATCTCCGTATCGAGTCGATAAAAGGATTCTCCCCATTCATGTCAGAAAGCGCGTTGCTCATTGGACAAGACAGAATCGCCAATTGATCGTTCTTCAAATTCCAAGTGATTTCGGAATGGTTTTTGAGACGGTAATTGTTGGCGATGAATATCCATGTTTCGTAAGTGGAGCGGCGGCTACTATTGATAAAAAATCCGTAGATGACGCGATCATAAAGTCTATACAAGAAGCGGAATATAATCTTCTGTTAGCTCTCCGCTATCCAGACATGACATCAATAGATCCGTTTAGTGTTTCTACGCCAGCAGACCACGGAAAGGTCTACTACTTCAAAGAAAATGCCGATAAGTTACGTTGGCTATGGGCTGAGGCTATGCCAGAAGGTCATATCCGAGAAAGCACTGCAATCGCCGACTCCGATTTGTTCTGTAATGGACAATTGAGGCTCGTGACGGTTAACCTATCAGATGGAAAGTCTGACCTGAAGGTCGTCCGCGTATTTAGCCCCTGGCTTGTGCCCATCAACTTTGGATTCGATTCTGCACATTATACGCACCCAATCATTCAGCATTCAGTTGGTGTCAATCCTGACGCCATGAGAATGCCACACTACTTCGCCTAAGGGCTAGGGTTCAACAAAAAGCACGGGTTTATATCCGTGCTTTTTCATTTACAAAATAATCTTGAACTCCGCGTATCTATCAGCAAACGCATCTTCGATTCTTTTATTAGTTTTCTCAAGATATTTCTTGACAAGATAATAACCTAGAGAGTAGCCAGACCAACGTGGTAACTTGTCGTTGCCATTAAAGAATATGGTATCGTAATCGTAGTAATTGGAATCTAATTGATCGCGAAGCTCTTCAAGAATCTTTTTATTCTCATCGTCTGTTCGTTCAAGAATTGTTTTAATAAAGACTGTTTTTTCTTCTCGGTCTTTGATAAACTCAGCTTCTAGATAAGTTGCAATGCCCTCGCTAATCATGCCATCGAACAATGCAATAATCCACTCGTCATTCTTGCCCCAGCGAGCGGCATGACAAAGCTCATGAGCTACCATTTCAGAAATCAAGTCCTCAGTTGCTTTTTCCTCATTGATAGCAAATTCAATAAAGTCAGAAGTCCTAGTGTGTCCGCCAACCCCGTCTTCTGGGATGATAATATCATACAAACGGTTGGTTATTAACAAATCGATATCCCAATTGACTTTAAGTTTTGGAAATACGTATTCTTCGGCAGCTTTTATGGCATCCATAATCATCTCTCTACTGCCAGAAAGATTGCCATTAGCTTCTGTGAGTAATATATTTACCTTATTCATATGTTTATTATATCGCAGGCCATAAATAAGTTGCTTAATAAACTTAAAACCACCATATGATCCTATGGTGGATTTGACTAAAATCTCAACTGGCTGGCGTAAAAATACGACAATTGAACCTTGCGACGATAAGAAGCCTTACTCGCTCATAAAGGTTTATGAATACATAAAAGCCGACTTGCCAAAAACACAAAGACAACTAGAAAATATAAATAAACCAAATACGATATTTACCCTAAAGCTTATTTAGTTTTACTAGATGTTTTTATTGCTTTTTTTATTTCCGACAACTCTTTAGTAATTTTCTGAAGACCAGTAGTTAGAGGCGAATGGTCTGCGATGATTCTATCGCCAGTAGTTCTTAAGTCAACAGTTTGTTTACAGGAATAATAATTATTATCCTCATCACAAAAAGAGATTGTGACTTCAACAGGCTTTCCGTTGCCTATATCGTCAGACTCATAATGACAAAGAAAAAGGTATTTTTCATCACCCACAATTTGGGAAATTTTTAAGGTAGACAAGCTATCTTTTAGGGAGCTAAATAGTTTAGAGTTCTTCTTGGAACAAGAGACTTCAAAGGTTACATCTCTTGCAGTGTTACTGCTCACATTACGAATATAAATATCAGCAATGTAGCCACCAAGTGGAGAAAATAACAAATCTATTTTAGGCTTCTTTGAATCTCTAATAACTTGTTTAGTTATCATATTAGACACTATAACCGCAATGCATGATATCATAGCAATTACAGCACTTATTATTGATACTACATCTCCAACCGACATACTGAAATTATATCATATCCTCCTTTTAAAATGATATAATGTAATCTAGTATGAGTGACATTCAAGACCAGCCAAAGAACGATGAAATACCAAGCCAAGAATCACCGCAAGACACTTCTAATCAAGACCTTAGGGTGGTTGTAGATAATAACGGCGAAAAATATATCAGAGCTGGAGAAGCTGAAGAGGCTACCGAATAGCCCCCCTATAGCACCCGCTGGATTTCTAGAACAAACCGTAAACGCACAAGTAGCCTAAATTTTCGCAAGCCTCAAAAATAGGCTTTTTGCCATTGCCCAACAAGACAACAAAAATTAGAATTAAAAACAGAGGTAGCGTAATGTTGGTAAAAATCACCAACCCAACAAACTATTTTGTATCAACTTCATTGCGAATATTAGTGTTGACATAGCCACGCTTTGCCATTGCTTCGTCAAAAGTCTTATCCATATACATCAAATCGCCAATCCAGCCGAACGTTAACAAATTACAAGATATACTACGCAAAATAATGCCTTTTGTGTTACCGATATAAAACCTATTTATTGGGAAGAAAAAACTACACCAAGTCAATATTTTGTATGTTTTGCGGTCTTTCATTATAGTTCAGCTATTTTCTTAAGGGTTAGTTGTGGAGAGTCAACAATTTGGACGCTTTCATCTTCGCTAATAGTTACTTCAACTTCTTTTTTAGCCTTGCCATTTAAATCATCTTTTCCAGCGGTTAGTAGATAAGATTTACCCTTAACATAATCAAGCGTTTCGGGGCAGTCTTTGTTGTCACTATCAATTTTTATTTGGTCTTTTACGATGGAGAAACTAGCCATTTTCTCATAAGTTGTATTTACCTTATACTTACCACTAGGCAATTTATAAAGATATTTACTAGCTGGAGCATTACTATTTGCATTCAAAATAACTTCCCTGCCGTATTCTCCGGTAGTTTGACCAACTATTGTATAGGAAGTAAAAAACAGTTTCTTCTTTTGAAGAATTAATCGAACTTGAAGTGTCCTGCTTGTCTTTGTCTGTAATGCTGTTTATTACAGCCGACCCGACAAGCAAAACCGCAAACACAATTGCGTAAAACTTCCAATTTTTATAGAATTCTTTTAACTCTTTCATTTTATCCCTTTCTTGATTATTTCTATTCAGTGTTATAAACAAAAAACGACACCACAAAGGCAAATTAGAATATCATCAAGAGGCAATGATTCAAAATAAAGCCATCATCGCTAAATTAGAACGAGAATTAGCTAAGCTTAGTAGCAGTTTACCGACTCATAAAGAATTTGTTGAACTTGTTAATTCTTATCTAGAAACTATACTTTCAACCACCTATATTATTGAAGAGGATATGATATACGATAAGCCAGTATTGAATATCCGAGCTGGCGACAATGCTGTACCTGTTATAAAGCTAAATCCACCATATAATTCTATGGTGGATTTGACTAAAATCTCAACTGGCTGGGGATGAGGGATTCGAACCCCCGCATGTCGGGACCAGAACCCGATGCCTTACCGCTTGGCTAATCCCCAAGGTGCAAATATATAAAATGTATTTGTGATTTTTATCATACCATAAACGCCTCAAAAAATAAAGCCTTTAACTTAACCTGAAAATAGATTATACTTATGTTAATATGATGGGCAATTTCTCAGAAAAATTATTTCACCGATTAGAAAATATTGAGGATGTTGAAGAATTTTATGCGGCGATTGACCGCAAGCACTTGAATAAATCGCTTTCGCCAGAGCGACCTTATACTTATTGGACGATTGAGCTATACGATAAAGCTAATGGTATTCGTGGTGGCGGAGGGCTAGGAGTTTTAGCGGCAGACACAAGGCGAGTGGCGGAGCGTCAACAGGTGCCACTAACTTTAATTACGCCTTTCTATCCATCTGAGCCACACCAAACCTACACGAATTTTGAAAATGGCGCATATCATGAAGCGGTTTCCTATGCTCAATATGGTTTTAAATTTATTGATACCGTGAACATTCGTGCTTGCGGGCAGATTTGTACGCTAGATGTAGTAGAAAAGCAACTTGGATCAACTCGGATTCTTTGTATTACAGAACCAAATTTTGGTGAGCTATATTCTGGCGAGTCGGGTGGAGACCATCGCCTGTATCAGGAGGTTTCACTTGGGTTTGGTGGCTATCAGGCATTGAAATTAGTGGGGCTTAAACCAGCAATTATGCAGCTAAATGAGGTGGCAACTTTCTTTGCAGCACTAGCGCGGCTCGACGAGTTAGCCTCAAATGGTATGGATGTTTATGAAGCGATTGTGTACACAAGAAAACATACGCTTTATACGAACCATACTTTAGTGCAGGCAGCTGAAGCGGAGTTCTCATATGAGCAATTCGAACGCTATGTTTTTCCGAACCTAAAATCACGGGCGGTTAAAAAATGGCTTTCGGATAAGTTTGGAAATGGTCGAATTCGATTATCGACAGTGACGATTGAGATTGCGGAGTTAAGAAGTGGGGTGTCAAAGTTGCATGCACGAGTGGCTAACTATCATGATTTAGCTGGCAACAAGGTTAAATTTAAAGCGATCACAAATGGGATTGATATTCCAACTTGGACTTTGCCGGAAATCGTCAGCTATTTGAAGAATAAAAACATTTTAGATAAGTTTGATTTACCGAGTGAAAATTATTTAGATAATATCGACCAAATTGATGCAAAAGAGATTTTAGAATTAAAAAAGTTGGGGCGAGTGGAGCTGAATCGGGTTCTATCTCGAAGAGTTAATCAGTATGGTCAACATCCGGTGGTCGAAGACGACGCCTTAGTGTTTGATTTTAAACGGCGTTTTGTGGATTATAAGAGGCCTTGGCTGCCAATGACGAATCCGGAGCGCTTAGCGGAAATTTTGGAGAAATATAATATTCACTATTTTTTGGCGGGGCGAGTACATGAAGGCGACCATGTGATGGCAGAAAAACTAAGGGCGCTGTTAAAAACGGTGGATGAAAACCCAATTTTAAGAAAAAGGGTACATTATTTGCCGGACTATGACGAGGAGCTGGGGCGGGCACTTTCGATTGGTTCCAATGTTTCAATCAATACACCGATTGTGGGGCTGGAGGCTTGTGGTACAAGCTGGATGAAGGATATCGTGAACTTAGGTATTTTAATTTCTACGCACGATGGCGGGGTAGCCGACTGTTCGAGCGATAGTTATCTTTCCGTGTGTGGTAAAAACGAGGCGGAAGAGGTTGAATCGCTCTATCAACGCATGGAAGAGGCAGCAAGAGCATGGCGGAATGATTTTGATTTAGAAATGACGATAAAAACAGAACTCAAAAACTATCTGCCGGTGATTTCTGGCTCGAGAATGCTACGCGACTATCTTGATTATCTATTCTAAATATAGTGGTTTATCTGATGGCAATAGCGTAATGTGGTAGCGGATGATTCTGATAGCAATAGCGTAATGCGGTGGCGGATGATTTGAATTTCTATGCGAAAGCGGTAAAATAGAAGAAAGCTAGTCAAGCAAAAAAAGAGGAGGAAGATGTCAGTAATTAAATGTCCAAAATGTGGTGAAGCCTTCAAGATTGATGAAAATAGTTACGCGGAAATTGTGCGACAGGTGCGAGATGCGGAATTTAATGCGGATATTGAGCAGAAAATTCATGATGCAACGGCAGTTTTAACTGCACAATCGAGTGCGGAGCTGTTGAAGGTGAAAACTACGAAAGAAAAAGAGCTGGCGGAACTAAAGACCGTAAAAGAAAAGGAGTTAGCGGAGCTAAAAGTTGCGCAGGAAAAGGAGTTGGCGGAATTAAAAACTAAGTTGGCGGCTTTTGAGTCTGAGCGAAAAATGGCGAATGCTAATTTTGAAGCGGAGAAAAACTTGGCGGTGTCTGAAGCAGTGACTAAGGTTGAAAAAGAGCGAGACAGTCTTAAAAATAAATTGGAATTAGCTGAAGCGGAAAGTCATTCAAAAATAATCATGACAGAGGAGCGCTATAAAGGCATGATTAAATTGAGGGAGGAAGAGATTGCGCAGCTGAAAGATTTTAAGGCTAAACAGTCGACAAAAATGGTTGGCGAGAGTTTGGAACAGTATTGTCATGATGAGTTTGATAAAATTCGCGCGACGGCTTTTCCAGCGGCTTATTTTGAAAAAGATAATGATGCAAAAACTGGTTCAAAGGGAGATTTTATTTTTCGGGAAACTGAGGCGGATGGGACTGAGGTGGTGTCGATTATGTTTGAAATGAAAAATGAGATGGATACGACTGCAACGAAACATAAAAATGAGGATTTTTTCCGAGAACTAGATAAAGATCGCAGAGAAAAGGGGTGTGAATATGCGGTTTTGGTGACGATGCTGGAGGCCGACTCAGAGCTTTATAATACAGGTATTGTTGATGTGTCTCATCGTTATCCGAAAATGTATGTGATTCGCCCACAATTCTTTATCCCAATGATTACTTTACTGAGGAATGCGGCGCTTAATTCCCTGGCTGCGAAACGCGAGCTGATTTTAGCAAAAAATCAGAACATTGATATTACGCATTTTGAAGAAAAAATCGAAGCCTTTAAGGATGGGTTTGCTAGAAATTATCAACTAGCTTCGAAAAAATTTGCGACGGCGATCGAGGAGATTGATAAAACAATCGACCATTTACAAAAAACTAAGAACGCACTGCTTAGCTCGGAGAATAATCTGAGACTTGCAAATAATAAGGCTGATACTTTAACGATTAAAAATCTGACTGCTGGAAATCCTACTATGCAAGCAAAGTTTTTAGAGCTAGAAAAAACGGACGACTAGAACACCAATGGTTAAATAAAAAACGGGCGAGGCCCGTTTTTTGGTAATTTCAATTACTTTAGGTTAATTGCTGTAGATTTTTTAGAATTATTGTTCGTTCCAGCGAGCGATGGCGTCTTTGATAACTTTTTTAGCTTCGTCGACACCTTCGAAAGCCTTAACTTCGGTAGTACCTGGTTTTTTCAGGTCTTTGTAGTGATCAAAGTGGAATTTAATTTGATCGAGGAGGCGCTTTGGTAGATCTTCAAGAGTTTTATAAGCGTCGCCATTGTTGCGATCGTCAGCTGGAACCACGATAATTTTATCGTCAACTTCGTCACTGTCGATAAACTTCATAACGCCGAGAATGCGAGCCTTGGTATAAATGCCGGTAGTAAGTGGCTGGTCGGTAATCATTAGGACATCTAATTCATCACCATCTTCGTCGATCGTTTGTGGAATAAAACCATAATTGCAAGGCTTAGCGAAAGCGATTGGTTCAACGCGATCAAGCATGAAACAAGCGTTTTTACGATCCCATTCAATTTTATGATTCGAGCCGGTTGGAATTTCAATTACAACGTTCACTTCCCCATTTTCATAATCACCTGGATTCAAAATTTTATTAAAATCTGCCATGTAGACTCCTTTTCTGTTAATAATACTTATTATAACATATTTTCAACGCAACATTAGGCCGGGTCTTCTGAAAAATAAAACTTTTGGCTACCAAGTTCCTTTGGCAGATAGGAGGTCGGCTGATGATATCCGGACTCCCATTTATAGCCTTTACCGAAACCAAGATCGGCCATTAGTTTCGTGGGAGCATTGCGAATTTCAAGTGGCACGGGCAGGTGCATTGACTCATGTGCTGCCTTTTTTGCACGCAGTAATGCATCGTAGCTGCTGCGATCCTTTTTTGATTTTGCTAGTGCGCAAACGACATGTGCGAGAATAATTTGACTTTCCGGCATGCCAATTCGTTCAACGGCAGCAAAGGCGGAAACAGCTAGGTTTAGACCGCCATTGCCAGCTAATCCAATATCTTCGGAGGCAAAAATCACCATGCGACGAGCAATGAATTTTGGGTCTTCGCCAGCTTCGAGCATGCGAGCAAGATAGTAGAGTGAGGCGTCAACATCCGAGCCACGCATGGATTTAATGAAGGCAGAAATGTTATCATAGTGTTTATCTCCAGATTTATCGTAGCCAGGGATTTTGCGGCCGGCAGCAGATTTTACGGTATTTTCATCAACTTTATCGGATAGGCTGAGGGCCAATTCGAGATTGCCGAGAGCGCTGCGAGCATCGCCGCCGGATAATTCGGCTAGATAATCGAGTGCGGAATCGGAAACTCGATCCAGCGCCTTTTCGGCTTTTAATGCACGTTTTAGAACTTTTAAAATATCGGCTTTTTGAAGCAGGTTGACAATAACGACGCGAGAGCGGGAGAGGAGTGGTGAGATTACTTCAAAACTAGGATTTTCAGTGGTGGCACCAATCAAAGTAATAAGTCCAGATTCGACGTGTGGTAAGAAAGCATCTTGCTGTGCTTTATTAAAGCGATGGATTTCATCGACAAATAAGACGGTACGAATTTTTAGATTCCAGTTTTGCTTGGCGCGCTCGGTCACCATTTCAATATCTTTTTTGCCGGCAGTGACGGCGGAAAGTTCAATAAAGTCGGCATGATACTCTTTAGCGAGAATGCGTGCGAGAGTAGTTTTGCCGGTACCGGGGGGACCCCAGAAAATTAAATTAACGGGCTCGCCGGTTTTAGCAATTTTAGTAAGGATTTTTCCCTCACCAACAATCTCGTCTTGACCAATGACCTCGTCAAGAGTTGTGGGTCGCATGCGCTCGGCTAGTGGGATTCGATTTCCTTCCATATTAAACTTATTATAACATTTTTTGGAAGTTTTAGTGGGCAGTGGCTAATCGACCAAGAAAGGACTCGGCCTCTTTTTCTGGCATAAGAAAAACTTGATGAGTTTCATCATACCAGGTAGGGCTGATGCGAGTATTTAATAATTTACCAGACTTGAAATAGTGGGTTAAGATAAGGCCACGCCTAGTGCCTGGCCAATAAGTTTGGTCAAAGAAGAGATTGCCGAGACCATAATAAATGGGTTTTTCGAGGTAATACTCAAAAGTTTGAGGATGGTGAGCCTGAGTGCCAACGACAAGGTCGGCCCCAAAATCGATGAGTTGACGAAAGAATTCGGTTTGACCTTTGATGGGTTTATCGCAGGTTGGCATTTCGGTGTAACCATCGGGATAGCTATAACACTCGCTGAATTGAACGTCGACAATTGCAAAATCGCCACGGTCTTTAGCGTGTTTAATATCTGCTTTGGCTTTTTCAACCGTAAAGCCATTGGCGCCTGGTTGATTACCGTTTGCGAGTTCGCCATTAGCTTTAGTGGAGGTGGAGTGATTGTAGGCTAAAAGTGTAAGATTGGTTTGCTTTTGTTTGATAATAAGGGGCTCGGCGGCTTTAGTCTCATTTTCGCCACCGCCAACGGTTTTTATGCCGAGTTCGTGATATTTTTGAATGGTTTTAAGGTTGTTCTTTGCCCCATAATTATTATTGTGATTGCCAGTTAATTCAATAATATCGGTACCGACAGCAGTGATAGTATCGAGAGTGCGCCAATCGGCACAGAGGCTCATAGTGTTGCGTGAGCCTTGGCAGTTGTCAGCAAAAGAAACTTCATTCGAGAGATGGGTGAGGTCTTTTTTGCTGAGAAAATCTTTAATGCGATCAGCAAAATAGGAGCCGCGTCCAGCAGCTGCGCCGTTCAAGGTGTTTGTGAGATTGCGGGTAAGGGCAGTGACACCGGTTTGAGCAAAAGATAAAATCGTGTTAACTTGATGGCTAGCAGAAAAATCCTCGAATGCCTTTAATAGTATGTGTTGCTTGGCCTCTGTTGCGGTCGCAGGGTCATCAGAAATGGCACTAATCTGACGATATTTAGCACCAGCTTTAAAATCGTCAAAATAATAGTTCCCGTCGATCGATACGACGCGAGTTTTAGGCGTTAGATTGTTTAAACTGACCCATTTTATATTATCGGTTTGACTTTCATTGATAGTGAGGTTGAGTTGATCACTGTAAAAATCGACCGTCGGCAACCAAATGTCGCTAGTTACGGAATGATCGGACTCGGTTGCGGTTAAGGTAGTAGTCGCGGAAAAAGTAATAGAATGGCTTGGTCGATAGGTATTAGATGATTGTGCTAAATTGACGGCTTGTTTAAGTTTGGACTTTTCGGTTTCGGTAAGAGACTGATCGTAAGTAATGGTCGCCTTTATGGAGTTGTGGGATTTTTTAAAATAAAGTTGCATAAAAGTGAGGCTTGCGGAAATCAAGCAGAGACTAAAAAGTAAAATGAGGTGAGAACGTCGAAAAGGTAAAAGAGATGAATGTGGTGAATGAAGCGATCGAAATATATGACGATCGGACATCTAGCTAATCTCCTTGATAATGCGAACGGCAAAACCGCCGCCTGGCGCCATCCAAAGGTCGAGATAGTCAGATTTGGTGATTTTGCGAGTTTCGATGATGATGTCGAGCTGATTGTCGCGATAATGAGCAGTATCGGAGTCACGATAGATTTCGGCGGTGTACTGAGTTGACTCATCGAGAAAATCTAAGTTAAGGCGAACGCGATGAGCCTCTTCGTTGGTAACACCGCCAATATACCAGTCTTCGGAAGCGCGATCTTTTCTAGCAACAACATAGTACTCGCCAATTTTACCAAGCAGAGGCACTGTTAATTCCCAGTTAACTGGCACGTGTCTAATGAATTCGTAAGCGGCTGGATTGACCTCTTCATAGAAACGAGGACGGTCTGCGGCCATTTGCATACTGGAAAAAATCGTGACGAAATAGGCAAGCTGGCGTGCGAGGGTGGAGGCAAGGCGCTTAGCAACATTTGAAACGTCAAAAATACCACTAGTGTAATCCATGCCACCAGCTAATAGCCGAGTAAAAGGTAGAATGGTGGCGTGAGATGGGCTGATGGCGCCGCCCTCGTATTCTTGCCCGCGCGCACCCTCGCGAGTAAGTAGATTTGGCCAGGTGCGTTCGATGCCAGTACCTTTAATTGGCTCGTGGATATCAAGACAGATGTGATATTTAGCGGCTAGCTCAACGGATTTTTGATAATGGCGGACGCCGGCTTGAGAATGATGGAATTCTTTACGGCCTTGGATGGTCATCATGGAGCCAGCATAGCCGGTTTTTAGATAGTTAATGCCATGTTCGACATAAAAACGATAAGCATCTTCCATTTGGCGTTCGTAATTATCGATAAAGCCAACGGTTTCGTTATGACCGATTAAATTAACGCCAATCGAGCGAGCGTGGTTGGCTACCACGGTTAAATCCAGATCATCGACTGGCTTAGTGAAGTTGGTGATTGCACCATTTTGGAGCCAATCCCCTTCCCAACCATCATTCCAGCCCTCCATTAAAACTGCGTCGAGGTCGAGCCGTTTTGCGGCATCGAGGTATTCTATGGCATGTTCGGTGCTGGCACCATGACGTTCGCCTTGCGCCCAGGTCCATTCACCAACAAACATGGCCCACCAAATCCCCAAAAATTTAATTGGCTTGACCCATGAAAAATCTTGTTTTGGGGGGTCGTTTAGGTTAAGTACGATGCGGTTAGTGATTAGTTCTATTGGAGAATCGGCAATCATAATGACGCGCCAAGGTGTATTGAATGGCAAATCAACGTAGGCGCGCATACCGTCGGATAAAGGAGTGATGTCTGACTGGAGACCATTTTTAGAGTTAAGTTTTAGGGTCATTGAGCCATAATCATAAAGGGCTGCTTCGTGGATGCTGATCGTGTGTCCGAGTGGAGTTTCGATGGTTAAGGGTGTGTGGACGGAGCTGGCGAGGGCATAGACTGGGCGTTTCTCGTAGTTATATTCGTAGCGGTCAGGCTGGTAGGCAGGAATGCGCCAAGCACTAGAATTAGCATCAACATTGAATTCGGTGAGCTCATCAGAAATAATTAGACGCTGAAAACGCGGTTGAGGCGGAATCTCATAGCGAAAGGCAACGCCATCGTCAAAAACACGAAAACGCACGGTGATTAAGCGACCATTGTTAGTAGTTTCGGCTAGGTAAAAGGCAGCTTCATGATAGCAGTTTCTAATGACGCGTTGCTCCCCAACTATAGTGGTCCAGGCTTCGTCAAACTGCTTTTCTTGGGTGCGCACTAGCATGAAGCCTTGGTTGAGTGGCCGTTCACCCTGTAGATTAAGGCCAAGTCGAGATTCACGCAAAATAATTTTATCGTCTTTTTTGACGAAATAAGTAATTTCACCAAGTTTAATTTTAACGAGACATTTAATTCGACCATTAGGCGAGCTAATGGTCTGCTCGTGATCGAGCTTTGGATGGCTGCGAAATAAATGCGCCAAAAAACTCACGGTTTATATTTCCTCTGCAGTGATGATTAAACGATGTGAATAATCTTGATCCTTTAATGGAGTACCATAGCAGGTCATAATAACGACTGTGTTTTTTCTGGTTTCGCTCACAACCTCGTTCATATTGATGAAAGCTTTTTCGAGGATTTCGCGTTTTTTGACGAGATATTTTTTGTGGTCAAAAGTAAAAACGGTTTCGGTGTCAAGATTTTTAAGGTTTTCAAAAACAGTACTACTGTGTCCAATAATGACGGATTTGTGGTTGGTCGGGCGATAAACGCCGGCGGCAGTTTCGGGTGCAATGAGTTGGTTGCCAGTACGTTCGATGTCGCGAACACGAGCAACTAAGCCGATAGACGGAATGAATAGTCGTTCTTGTGAACTAGCATCAGCAGTTTTTGGCGTAAAACAGTAGGCGATGAAGCCTGCTGTGATTGTGAAATATAAGACGCCGGCAAAAATAGTAAATTTTGCTCGAGGCAGTCTAAAGCTCTTCGAACCTTCCCTTTTCATGTTGAAATAATTATAGCACGAGCGGAATGAAAAAGGTAGTGGTTTTAGGGCTTGATTTTTATGGAAAAGATGGAATTTTAGTGTTGATGCGGGGAGACTTGACTGAAAATACCGTACAGTGATTTGACTAAATGCGGACGGCTTTAAGATAAAGACGTTCGGAATCGTTTGGGCCGTGGCAGGTCTGAATCATAATGTCGGCGGAACCGCCATAAAAACCTTTGAAAATACTGGAACGAAGTCCGTTATTTTGGCTAAGTTCGAGAGTAGATTTTATAAAAGTCTTGGAAATGCGGTAGGTAGTGGTTTCACCGTTTAGAGTAACAGTAAAGCTGGCTCCAACGGGAAGATTTTTGAGAGTGCCAAAGATGGTATTAGTGTTATGTCCGTAAATAAAGAGATTGGAGCTGCCACCATATTGACAGAAATTGGCGGAAGAATAATTTGGAGTTGGCATGGTATTGCAGTCAGCTGGAAGAAGCTGAATGTTGCGGCCATTGATTTTAATAAAGTTGGGTGGAGTAGTTTTGGCTGCTACTTGTGGTTTTGGTTCAATAGTCTTTTTTTGAGTTGAGCTATTGCCGGCCATAATCTGGATGCGGGGCTGAGCGGTGGTGTTCGCAAGGACAACTGGAGTGCTGACGGCTGCTTTTAAGGTTAGTTTTTCGGTTTTAACGGCGTTTGGTAAAAAGATAGCATCGTGTGCGGTGTTATCGGTAGTTTTAAAAAATAAACCTTGCTGAAGGTTTAAGATTGATAAAATGCCTATAAAAAAAGATAAAATGCCGAGCTTGGCCTTAAAATTCATACTATCTCCCAAAATATGATATTTAGACATTATAGCATAAAAAGCTCAAAAAGTCAATACAAAATAGGGCCAGAGCGTCAATATGAGATAGAGCTATAATATACGGAGGTGCGAGCGGGCAGGATGATAGATGCTATATATAATATATGGTATACGATAAGAGTTAATTTACGTATAATAATGGACGCTGGAGTGAGTCTATTAGATACGATCGTATGGTTCGATAACTGGAATTTGAAGAATGGTACCGAAGCCGAGTCGAGAGCGGATTTTTGCACCCATGATTGCAAAATGTTCACGGTCCTCGAGTTTCATTAGAACAGAGGTGTCTTTAATTGTGATGCAGTATTCGACTGGAGAAAGGTCGGTGACGGTATTTTTTTGAATGGTCATTGAAATAATAATGTTTCCCTTCTCATTCGATTTACAAGCGTAATCAAAATAAGCACAGAGGATTTTTGCGACGTTAGCATAATTTTCAACTTGGTGGTGACGACGCAGCACGTCGAGATCAAGGGTATGGCCGGAGCGCTCTAGTCTAATAGCGTATTCGTGGTAAATTGGGTCGATAATATCTGAAAGATACATGAACTTACGATCAAAAACGCTGTTATGCACCTTTGATGCATCGAGTAATTTTAGATAGTCTTTATCAGTTGTCATGGTTACCTCTTATTCAGTTTATTTTAACATATTAGATGAAATAGTTCAAACGCCAGGATTAAGTGTGCTTAAGGCTTTGCGATGAATCTTATACTTTGGGTCATGTTGTGCAACCTCAGCCCAAAAAGCGGCAGAGTGATTCATATGATTAAGGTGCGCTAGTTCGTGTAAAATGACGTAATCCTGGAGTGGCTCAGGTACTTGCATGAGACCAATATTGAGGGAGATGGTAGTGGAACCGTTGCTGCTATGTCTAGTGCAGGAACCCCAGCGAGTACTGGCGTGAGAAACGCGAAAGCGATCATAATGGTAACCATATTTTTTAGCAAAGTACTCGAGTCGGTAAGGTAGATAAGACTTCGCTTGCTTCATGAGTAATTTCTTTTTAGTGTCACGAGAGCGTTGAGTAGTGGGGTCCTTTAGGTTTAGTTTGGTGCGGATTTGTTCACGAGAAGTGTTTAAGTATTTTTTGATTAAAAAATCTGGAGTGTATTTTGGGACGGAAATTTGAAGACGGCCGGAAGTGGCAACGGAAAATTTGACGCTCCTGGACATAGCGTTTTTACGAACTACTACTTCGCCAAATTCGGGGTCAGAAATAAGCATTATTTACGGTCTAAGCCAGAGAGAACGTGTTGCAGCTGAGTTTCAAAAACATGCTTGCCGGAAAGGATGATTGGTTTTTCCAGCTCAGCTGGTGCTTCCATGGCACGGATTTTAGTTTCATACTCTTCCTTTGCGCGAGCAATAGAACGAGTCTTCATTTTTAAGCGAGCCTTAATGGTGTTGATATCGGTTTGAATCCAAATTAAAGATGGATTGTAGCCGCAGAGTCGGAGGAGTTTTTTAACACCTTCGCGTTCAGCTTCAGTATCGAGTCCACCTTCAATGACGATGTTTTGGCCAGTTTTTGAAATCGCTTCAAGCACGACATGGATCTGTTTTTCTGTTAAATCTGCTTCTTCACGGAGCTGCTTTAGGTTGTAATATGGAGCTTTGAAACGACGCGAAAACTTTTCACAGAAAGTCGTCTTGCCGCTACAGGGAGCACCGAATACCAAAATAGCGCGTGGTTTTGTCTTCTTATTACCTTCCATAGTGGCTTTATTATAACATAGTTTCTTTAGAGTTTTCAACTTTTTTGGAGTTTTTCGGTTTTTGAATTTTTGATGTGGATGAATTACTGATTAAGACTTGGCTTGGATAATAAAAGAGCCAAGCAAAAAAGTTAGCATAGCGTGCAAGAGCGATTGGTAAAACTGCGGTAACGGAAAGATAGGAAACGGCGACATTGAGATCGCAAAGAATAAACAGAATAAAGCCGGCGAAGGCGCAGGTGCTGGCAATGATTTCTCGATCTGAGGCGGCAGGGTTAGACTTTGACTCTTTCCACCAGCGGTGGGTGAGAATGAGATTTTGAAGGAGTGAGGTTGCGTAAATGAAGGCTAAAACGTACATGTCAGGAATTTGGTTGAACCAACCAAAAATTAAAAGTAGTAGCATGAAAAAAGTCCAGCTGATGAAAAACTTGGGGCGGACCTTGGCGAAGCGGGCAATATGAAAATACTGAGCGAGACAAAATACGAGTACGCCAAAGATGCTAATGGAATCAAAGGTTAAAATGGTGTCAGCAAGCAAAGTGAAAAGAAGCGCAATGTGGAGGGTATAATCTTTAGGGAACTTTTTGCGGGCGTAAAAATAGCTGAGTAAAATACCGGAGTATTTTAGGAGGGTAACGCCTAAAAAAGTACCATTTTGAATGATGGGGAGAGCGACAATATGAGAACCAATCGTGAGATGATAATAGACATTTCTTAGTGGATAGAATGATTGGAAAAAAGAATCGAGCAGAACGAAAGAAATGAAAATTGTACTCCAAATAAGGAGCCAAATTTTATCTATACTGGCGATATAGTTAATGAATTTTTGGGGCCAATGCTGATTTTTTACTTGAGCCATCTGTTTGGTATTATACCACGCGGGTGCTATAATGCGGTTATGCAGCAAAAAATTTTAGCTCTATATAAAAAACATCAGGAACTGGTAAATTACTTAGTGGTGGGCGTAATTGGGACGGTAGTTTCGATTGTAATTTTTACGGCTTTAATGAAAATGACGAATGAGTCGGTGTTGTCGAATATCATTTCGTGGGTGGTGACAGTAATTTTAATGTATATGCTAAATCGCTATTTTGTATTTTTGGAACATGCAAAAGATAAGGTTGCGATTCTGAAAGAAATGAGTACATTTGTTTCGGCGCGAATAGCGACACTGCTGCTCGAGACGGCGATTGTTTGGTTGGGGATTGACGTGATGAAGCTAAATTCAGGACTAAAAATTATTGCAGTTAAAACTGTTGGGCAAATAGTAGTGATTGTCTTAAACTTCGTGGCCGCAAAATTAGTGATTTTTAAGAAAAAATAAAAAATGGTCGCTTGACCATGTTTTAAATCTGGCAGGGGAAGCAGGACTTGAACCCACGACACCTGGTTTTGGAGACCAGTGCTCTACCAGCTGAGCTATTCCCCTAGGTGGTCCAATTATAACATGAAAAATAGAGTTTTTGAAGAGATAAAATGCTTGAAAAAACAGCTTAAGCGCGATAGAATAGAAAATAATGAAGATATTGATGTTGGGTTGGGAGTTGCCGCCGCACAATAGTGGAGGATTGGGTGTAGCCTGCTTAAATCTATCGCGAGCTTTGGTTAATGAGGGTGCGGAGATTGATTTTGTGGTACCTTATAAAGCTGACCATTCGGAATTAAAATTTATGCACGTGGTCTCGGCACTAAAATTAGATCCGCTAAATCGATTCGGCATGAGTGCTTATGATTCAAGACGAGTAGAAGCTAAAATAGTATCTGACAAAGAAAATCAACAACTAATCTCAATTCGAGACATTCAAAAACGCTACTGTAAATTTATTGAAAAATACTTGATGGAATATAAGCCGGACGTAGTGCATGCGCACGATTGGCTGACGTTTGAAGCTGGGGTGTTAGCAAAGAAGAATTATGGATTACCGCTAGTGGCGCACGTACACGCAACGGAATTTGATCGTTCTGGTATGAATGGTGGAAATCCAGTAGTGCATGCAGTCGAATATGAAGGACTGATGATGGCCGATAAAATTATTGCGGTCTCAAATTTAACAAAAAAGATTATCCACGATCGCTATGGTATTCCTTGGGAAAAAATTGATGTAGCGTATAATTCACTGGACGAAAATTTTGTGACGGCGGACTATGCGTTGAAGGCTGACCATTATAAATACCTAGAAGCAATGAAAAAGCAAGGTTATAAAATCGTTTCGACAGTGGGGCGATTTACGATTCAGAAGGGGCTAGTACACTTAATGCAGGCAGCAGCAAAGGCAATCTCAAAAGAGCCAAAATTACTGTTTGTGTTTGCGGGGGATGGTGAAGAGAAAGAGGAATTAGTGCAATTGGCTGCGGATTTGAAGATTTCGAATAACGTAATTTTTACGGGATTCGTGCGAGGACAGAGATTGCGTGATATTTATGAAATTTCGGATATGTTCGTGATGAGCTCGGTATCCGAGCCATTTGGGTTGACTGCACTTGAGGCGGCGCATCATGGAAATGTGTTGATTTTGACTAAACAATCAGGTGTAGCAGAAGTATTGCGATCTGTGATGGCATATGATTTTTGGGATGACAAGAAGTTAGCCGATGCAATTGTGGCGGTGGCGAAATCGGAAGCGTTAGAATCAACTTTGAAAACTGGGATTAAGCTAGAATATTTAAAAATTTCCTGGGACGATGTTGCGAAAAAATGTATCGCAGTCTATAATGAAGTAAATAAACGTAAGAGGAATAACTTCTAATGCGCGCAATTTGCCTTTACTTACATGTGCACCAGCCATATCGAGTGCGAGCGTATTCCATTTTTGAAGTGGCGCGTGATCATAATTACTGGAAGGCTGATTATTATTCAAAACAGAGCAATGAGCGCATTTTTAAAAAAGTGGCAGAAAAATCCTACCACCCAATGTTTAATTTGATTGAGCGAAACATTAAACGTTTTCCAGATTTTAAGGTATCATTATCGATTACGGGAACATGGCTGGAGCAGGCGGAAGAATGGGATCCGGCTCTGATTGCGCAAGTTAGAAGAATGGTGAAAACTGGTCAAGTTGAAATAGTAGCGGAAACTTACTATCATTCCCTGGCTTTCTTTTACGATCAGGCAGAATTTGAGTCACAGGTTGAGCGACATCAGACACGAATAGAGCAGTTATTTGGGGTAAAGACTAAGGTGTTTCGCGATACTGAATTCGCTTATAACGATAAGCTAGGCGAATGGATTGATGCCGTTGGATTTTCTAAATTTGGTTTTAAGGGGTGTTTGACGGAAGGATGGGATAAGGTTTTGGGCTGGCGAAGCCCAAACCATATTTACCGAGCGCCAAATGCGAAAAATACTCGACTATTATTAAAAAACTATCGATTGTCGGATGATATTGCTTTTCGTTTTTCGGACCGGAACTGGAAAGAGTGGCCGCTGACAGTGAATAAATATCAGAATTGGTTAGATATGGATTGCTTGCGGGGAAATTTAGTGAACTTATTTATGGATTTTGAGACTTTTGGCGAAAATCAATGGGCGGACACGGGCATTTTTGAATTTATGGAAAATTTAATTTCAAAATGGCTGGCCGTATATGAGAATAAATTCGTGACGGTATCGGAAGCGCTTGAACTGGAAGAGCCAGTGGATGAAGTATCAATGCCACAGACGGTGACTTGGGCTGATACGGAGCGTGATCTTTCAGCGTGGGCTGGTAACTCAATGCAAGATGAAGCGGAGCGAATATTATATGATATGCGGAAAGACGTGATGATGACTGGAGACCAGCGTTTAATCAATGACTGGCGCAGATTAACCACTTCAGATCATCCGTATTATATGTGTACGAAATACTGGAATGACGGTGATGTGCACGCTTACTTCTCGCCATACGATTCGCCATATGATGCATTCATGTTTTTTATGAACGCAGTGCGAGACTTGCAATATCGACTAATGAACAACCAGAAGAAGCGCGAAAATAGCACTAAAAATTTAACTTAAGCCTAAGATAATTAAAATTTAAAAATGAATAAGTTGAAAATAGTTCAGATGAAAGCAAGTCTGAATTATTTTTTGGATCTAAATAATTGAAACAGGAGGGCGGAGTATTTTTTTGCCCAAGTGTCGCCTAATAATAGCAATGTAGCGCTGTAAGTAGTAGCGCCGATTAAAATGATGAGCGTAGTTGAAAAAAAGTTTGCTGGAAAAATGTTGGCAAGTGGATGGACGATGGCAAACATAAGAAGACTGGAAAAAAGAGGCTTCTTAAAATCCTTGAAGAGGAGGCGAGCGGAGATTTCAGTGCGGACAAAATAGAATTGCACGAGAAAGACGACAACTTCGGCAATGACGGACGCAATGATGGCGCCCATAGCTTTTAGGGGTGGAATTAGTATAAAGTTGCCGATTAGATTTACGATGGCACCAGCGACAACGCTGAAGGTAAAAGCGCGGTCTTGGCCGGTTGGCACAAGAAATTGGGTGCCAGTAACGTTACTGAGTCCAATAGCCAAAATGAGTAGTACAGCAATTTGAATAATGGAGACGGCACCGAGAAAATCTTGGCCAAGAAACCATGGTACGAGATTACTGGCGACGCCGGCGAGACCAAAACAAATCGGCAGGGCTAATAGCCAAACGAGATGAAAGGCTTTTTCGATCTCGGTTTTGATATGAGCGCGATCATTTTTGGCAGCAAGACTGGCAATGCGTGGCATCATGACTACACCTAGACTAGTTACTAAAGTTAAAGCAATTTTGATGATATTCTGAGACTGTTCGTAGATGCCGTTTTGGCGAAGGTCGTGATTTAAAAAGCCGAGCATGGATTTATCAAGAATTGTGTAGATTTGAATTGCTACCTGAGGAATGAACATGGCGAGAATTGGCAGAAGATGAGTGCTGGCGCCTTTAATGCCACTTTTCTTATGGAGATATTTTGGTAGGATGACCCAAAGGGAGAGGTTGCTGATTAAATTGCAAGTCACGTTGATTAAAACGTAGAGCCAAAGATCGTTGGCGGTTTTGACAAAAGTAAAAATGGAGATTACGCTAATAAATTTAATAATGGTATTGCGAATAGTGATGGTTTTGAAATTTTCAATACCCTGAAAGAACCAAGAAATGTCAAAGACGCTAGAAAAAATCTCAAGGGTTAAAATGAGATAAATGCCCCCATAAGTAACGTTTCTAATACAAGTAAAATAAAAAATAACTAACGAGAGTGACAGTGTCAGCCATTTAATGAGGTTAATTTGCCAAAAGGTGCGAGTGCGTTTTTTAGGATCGTCCTGATGGCGAGCGATTTCACGTCGACCGTAAAGACTGACGCCGAGTGAGCCAATTAAAGTAAAATAAGTCACGATGGAGAAGGTAAAACTCCAAATGCCGATTTTCTCAGAGCCGAGAATGTGTGAGACGTACGGCGTAGTGATGACTGGTAGGGCTACTAAGAGGATTTGATAAAATAAATTATAGAGATAGTTTTTTTTGACTTGACTAGACATGAGATTTTTTCCTGAAAACGTTATCGGCGATGCGGTTAAGTAGAGTTTGATTGCTAATTTGCGTTCTGCTTGTAAAAAGCATGGTGACGATAAATAGCCAGAGGGAGTAGAAACCAAGTGATTCAAACTGGACGTAAATATAAAGGATAATAATTAAGTAGAGCCAGCGCTGCGGCAAAAGACTACGTCTAGTAATTATAAAAAGATAAGTTAAGCCAATTAAAGCCAGAATGAGGCCGTATTCGGAAATGAAGCGGATGTAGAAGCTGTAGGCGACACTATCGTCATGAAATAGAATAGCTTTATTATCAAGAGCTTCAACCTCGCGCAAATAGTCGCTAGTGTAAAGTGCACGAGCTTCGTCATAGCCAAGATGAAGCGGTTTGATGGAGTTACCCATACCGTAGCCAATGAGAGACTCAGCCGGAGTTTTAGCATAGCCAATAACGCTGGCTTGAATGCGGAAATAGCGTGAAGCAAGTGAACCGTCAGCATAAATGCCGGCATCGATAATTTTTTTCACACGAATGTTATTATTGTAGAAATAACCGAAGCTGAGACCGAAGATGAGTAAAATGAGCGGAATCCATTTAGCCTGCTTGTGCTTCAAAAGTAAATAGAAGAAATAAATGGTAGCGACGACTGCAATGTCAATGATGACTCGAACTCCAGAATTAAAAGCGATAGCCTCGAATGCAAAAAGAGCCATAATAAAGAGGAGATCTTTTCTGCGCGAGAGCCAATAGAGTGGAAGCAGAATGCCAAAAAGATGCATGCCAATGAAACTAGGTTCAGTAAAGAAAAATTGCACGCGAGCGTTAGTGACGAGATAATCACGCTTAAAGAAGCCACTGAGCCATTCGGCGAAAAAATGATTATTTAATTTTAGGGCAAGAAATTCAAAAAAGCCAATCATAACTGCGACAGCATAGGCAACCACAACGATATTGATGACAGTTCGAAGGTCTTGTTGTTTTTTATAAAAAATATAAAAAGAGAGTAATAATATGGCGCCAAGGATAAGTGGAACAAATGAGCTAAGATAATCTTTTGCGTTCACGACATTAAAAAAGGCAGTGGCTGATCCAAGAATGACAGCAAAAAAGAAAAAGCCGAAAATTTGGCGAAGACTAAAAATGGTTTTTGGAAGTAGTTTGATGTTTAATAAAACATAGAAAGCTAAAATTACAGGCGAGATGGCAGCCCAACCCTCACTTGGCGCAAACCAAAAGTTCTCGAATGGCAGCATGGCGATTGCAAAATAAAAAACTAGTTCGGAGTTTAACCAATGAGGTCTTGTTTTAGTCAAACGAGAATAGATTTTTTTAAATCCCATGCTTATATTTTAACATAAAAATTGAGTCGTGGCGGTAAAGAATAGTTGGGTGAAAAAGACGATTTGTCGGAGCTAGGTTAAAAGATTGCGAAACTTTTCGTAAAGTTTTAGCTCCCATTTAAAGAAATGGTAGCCGAGCTTGGTGGCATTAAGTGCGTGGCGATCTCGGGATGGTAGATTTTCGTCCATCAAAACAGTATTGCGATGGGTTTTGATGTAATGCCAAATAATGGGGAGGCATTCGATTGAATCGAGAGTAGTTGGACTGAGTGCGAGCTGACGGAGGGTGGAAAGATAAGCATACATTAGGCGGCGCTTAGCGGCACGCTCCATTTTAGGATATTTTTTTAAAATATAATCGTACATTTCTTGGGTGGAGGTAATGAGGTCCATTTTCATTTTTGAAAATGGTTTTTGGGAGATAGAAGTAGTTCGAATATAGTAATTATATTTGGCTACGGAATTTAGCCCGACATAATCTACGGAATCGATGTATAGGTAAGTAGTGGCAGCATCTTCAAAATTACGACCTTCCGGAAACGGATGTTTTAAAAGTAAACTTTTTTCGAACATTTTAGCCCAAGAAGAAGTGTCGATGCCATCAGAATACAATAAGCGCCGTAAAATAACTTCGGACTCGACTTTACCGGATTCGCCAGTGGACATGTCGATTGGAGTCTGCTTATCGTAAATAACGCGATGGGCGCAGATGGCGAGCTTGACGGAGTACTTAATAATGGTATCGTAGAGTGTTTCAACGTAGTCGAGGTCGACGGTATCGTCGGAATCAATAAAGCAGACATATTTGCCGTTAGCGATACTGACGCCACTATTTCTGGCGGCCGAAAGCCCGCCATTTTTCTTATGAAAAACGATGACACGTGAATCTGTTTGGCTGAAGTTATCACAAAGTTCGCTGGAGCCGTCAGTAGAGCCATCGTCGACTAGGATAATTTCAAGATTTCGGTAAGTCTGAGTGGAAACGCACTTAAAACAGCGCTTAAGATATTTTTTTACATTATAAACTGGAATTACCACGGAGATTAAGTCGAGGTTTTCTGGTTGTGTTTTGGCGCTCATTCCCCTCCCCTCCATTAGTAAAACTTTTTCTCAACGGCTTTAACGAGAAATTTGGTAGCTCGAAAGTGTGTGATTTTTAGAATAAAAGCTTTACGTCCAGTAAGAAAGGCTCGATAGATGTCTGAACCGGCGTAGGTTTTTAGCCAATCAAATAATTCCCTAAGATCGGCTTTTTTGGTTGATAGATCGGATTCTTTTAGTAGGCGTACTCTGAGCTCAGTGTTGGCCATGCGGCCAATGGCTCGCACAAGATATTTTTCAGTTTCAGTTTGAAGCTGAGGCTGAATGGCTTTGTATTCGTCGACTAATCGAGTTAAAACTAACTGATGCTGGGCAGCATTTTTGCGCATGGAGGCTTTGCTCATGCTTTGTCCGGCACGCGCAACGCGATAGATATAGAATGGGAGGTTAAAATAAGTGATGGTCTTAACGAATGGCAGTGGCAATAGGACATATTCAATGTCGGTATAGAAGCCGTTATCGAGCTTAATTTTATGATTTTTTAGAAGTTCAGTTTTGTACATAGTGTTATGCATTTGAATGTCTAATTCGCTGGCTACATCTGAAAAATTAAGAATGGTATCTGGTTGAATGCTGTAGCCACTTTGGTCGGTAATGCGTTTTTCGGCTTCGTTATAGGTAAGCATGTCAGTTAAAACAAGATCAGCATCGGTGGCTTCTAATTTCTTAATTATGTTTTTTAGTTTTTTGGTTTCGATCCAGTCATCCCCATCAATCATTTTGAAATACTTACCGGTAGCATGTTTGAGGCCAGAATTAACAGTGCTACCAGCACCTTGGTTTTGTTGATCGATAAGGAAAATTGAATCCGGGTATTTTTTGGCATAAGATTTGACAATTTTTGCGGTGTCATCAGTTGAGCCATCGTTGGTGACTAGAATTTCGAGCTTAGAAAGAGTTTCTGCGCCGGCGTTAACAAAGCTGTCGAGGTTTTCTCGAATCATTTCGCCGAGATTGTAGGCTGCGACACTGATAGATAGAATCTTTTGATTTTTAGAAGCTTTTGTCATATTTCTTTCCTGTAAATTTTGCTAATAAGAAGCTAGTTCCCTTTTTAAACCAATTAATTTTTTCGACATTGAGGACGTTGAGTTCTTTGTAATTTAAATCTTTATGCTTAGTGTTTAACCAAACATCAAACAGTAATTCAGAAATGCGTCCATAAAATCTGGCATGAAAAGCGTTTTTTGGGGTATAAGTTTTTGCTAATTTTTTTTCAAGTTTAAAGAGCACTTCAAAGAGCCAGCTGGCATACTCGTCAAACAACTCAGCTTTTGCGATAAAAATGTTAAACATGTGAGCGGAGGTGCGTGTTTTTAGCTTTTTAAATTCAGGATAGAACTCCGGGTAGTCGGATTGAATAATTTGTTCAGTCTGTTCAAGAGGTTTAATGTCAAGCGTATGTTGATAATGCGACCAAAGTGTTTCAATATAGTAATGTTGTTTTTTTGGTAGAATGAGCGGTACTTCTTTTAGCAGTTCAGTTAACTCTGAGCCGGAAAGGGCGGCGGAGAGGCGGTTTCTAGGTAGTAGAAAAGGCGGTTTGGTAGTTAAGTGGCGACGGTAATGTGTGATACCTTTAACTTGAGCGGTTGAGTTTTGCCAGAGCCAGTAAAGTCCGGTCAATTCGCAAAATTCAGGGTTTTTAGCCGAAATGTTATGCTTTTCATCATCGGTTTGATAGCCAAAATGAGCCTTAGCTAATTTAGCACCAACTTGCAAAGGAAGATAGATGTCATCGGTTGGCATTGCATATTTTTTGTGAGTAACTACAATAATTTCCACATGCTTCATTGTCTCTATTATAGCATCAAATGAGGCGACTCGTATAGGTGTAATACATGGGGAAGTAAAAAAAATAGCCTCACGAGGAGGCTATTTGAAACTTTAGCGTTTCTTCTCTTTAACTTCGTTGCGTCCAAGATTTTTCTTTGTCTCGGTGAACTTAACGTGCTTACGAAGGACCGGGTCATACTTCCTTAAAGTCAACTTATCAGGAGTATTCATCGTATTCTTCTTAGTGTAGTAGCAACGAACACCAGATTCCTCAGATACGAGGCCAACGAGTTTACGTTTAGTATTATTCTTCTTCGACATGATTACAGTTATTTTAGCATATTTTAGCTAAAATAACAAGATTGAAACCGAATTTAGTTTGATAAAACAGTTTCAAGCTTCGCTTTAGCGGTAGATAAGGTAGTTTGATTGATATCCATGACATAGAGATTTTGATTTGGATAACTATGAGTCTTAGTGAGGCGACCAGAACCGTTCACGTTGTAGCTCTCAACTTGCCAAGGGCTCATTTCGTCTAACTGCAGACGGACAAGAGAGGTGATGTTTTCACTAGTAAGGTTGCTCTCGAAGGAGCCGTCAATGGCATTTAGGATCTTTTCGTAACCTAAAATGATGGATTTGTTCGAACTAATTTTATTGATGATGCGAGTGATAATTTGTTGTTGGTTTTCGCCACGATGGCGGTCGCCACTGTCGTAGGATTTGCGTTCGCGGGCGAAGCGTAGGGCGCACTTACCATCAACAGCATTATCACCTGGTTTATAAGTACAGCCTTCGAGAGTAAGAGTGCGGTTTAAATCATTAGTGACGGTAATGCCGCCGATACTGTCGACCAGTTTTGTGACGAAATTAAAATTGACACGAATGTTACGATCGACCTTTAGTCCAAATAAATCCTCGATAGTGGCAGTAGAGAGTTGAAGTCCGCCACGAGAACCGGCATGAGTTAGCTTGTCGCGGAGACCGTTGTCACCATGCACAAGAACATAAGAGTCGCGAGGTATGTTGACTAGTAAAATCTTTTTAATAGCGGGATTGATTGCGGCTAGAATATTGACATCGGAGAGGCTGCGGGACGGCATGGTTCCGGTGCGAGTATCAATTCCGCTAATATAGAGCAGGAAGGGTTTCTTGGCGAGGTTTTTAGAGGCATCAGCCTTTGGCTTTTCGACGGCTTTTATCTCAACTTTGATCTCGCCGATAATTTTGATTTTGGCTTCATAACCCTCATTGGCAGCAAGGTAGGACTCAAAAGTGCCGTTGTTGATAACGGAGGCCGAGCTAGTGGATTTTAGGGGACGAGACATGACTGTTTCTATATCATTTTTGAAAACTAGGCTACTATTTTTAATGCTAGCTTTAGTGGCGGAAGTAAGGTCTGCATTAGAGACTTCAGGCAGAGATTCTTCAAATGTAAATAATTCAGCGCCAACTAGATCGTTGAGAGATTTTTTAGAGGAATCTTTGCTGATAATGACGTTATAAATGGCATATTTTTTATCATCATTGAAATTTTTATCAAGAAAACCGTTGAGTCCATCAATTTTGAGGCCACCCAAAAATAGACCAACTGAGAATAAGATGGCTAAAATACCTAAGATGATACGAATAATTTTACCGGCTTTTTTGCGTAAAGTAAGGAAAAAGTAAAGTAAATTCAGGATGAGCAGAACTCCGAAAAGTAAGTAGAAAAATTTTGCTGGCAGCAACCCAAAAGTGAGGACTTTAAAGATGAATATGATAGAGCTGATAGCGAAAACTAAGCCTAAAATGGCCGAAATGATACGATTAATTTTTGGTTGATGATTGATTTCTATCTGCATTGATGACTTCCGTATTATCGATTAATCTCTTTGCATTATTATAGAACAAATCATTGACTTTGTCTGCGTTTTTGACGATTTTTAAAACTTTCTTCTTAGCTTCAGCTAGGCGATAATCATGATAGGCGTGATGAATGTCGGAGCAGAGGAAGGAGATTTTTCCCTGTTTTAATAAAGTTTTTAGCGTTTTCTTGGCTTTGGTGCCATATTTACCAAATAGGCTCATGTAATTTCCTTGAAGTAAACAACCGAGCTTTAGGTATTCTTCAACCAGGGCCGGTTCCTTTTGGAAGTAATGGTAACGCTCAGGGTGAGCAATGACTGGAATGTAACCTTTAGCGATTAGTTCAAAAAAGAGATTGCCGGCATTTCTATCCATTACTACAACTGGAAGCTCAACTAAAAGATATTTGGTTTGACCGAGAGTGGAGACTTCGCCGCTTTCAATCAGCTCGATCATTTTATGGTCAATATAAGCTTCATTGCCATAGTGGATGTTAATGTTAAGTTCGGCTCGGCGGAGTGCTTCGCGCAGAATATCGGTAATTTTAGATTTAGCGTCGTTATTGATATTGTATTTGGTACCCTTAATGTAATGGGGTGTCAAAATCATATCGGTAATGCCGTGGTCGTGAGCGTTTTTGAACATAGCAATGGTTTCTTTAAGATCCACGCTGCCGTCATCGACCCCCGGCATTAAATGACAATGAATATCAAACATGATTAGTCCTTCTAGACTTCTTCGGAGTCGTCCTCTTTTTCGTCTTTCACAAGATGATGGTCAGTATAATACTTATCATTAGTGTAGTAAGAGCTATAAGAGCTAGCTTTAATTTTAGCTTTATTGATAATAACGCCATTGATTTTTGAGCTCACGCGATCAAAGTTTTTCTTGACATCTTCAAGTTGGTTAATGCGAGTCTTAGCATTCGAGATAGTAACTAGATTGATGTCGGAGAATTTGCTGAGCACGAGCGCATCGGATAGGCCAAGGGCTGGTGGACAGTCGATGATGATGGTGTCGAAAAACTTACGTAAATTTTCAATAATAGTTTTATTCTGCTCTGAAGCAAGTAACTCAAGCGGGTTTGGTGGAACTGGACCGGCTGGCAAAAGGCTAACCCCCTTAATTTGAGTACTTTTAATGTAGTTAAACATTTGTTGCGCTAGACCTTCATAGATCAGGTTTTGATTTTGGGCGGTAAAAAGAATTAAATCAGAGTAGCCGTGTTCGTTACTAAGATTGAAAATTTTATTCTGGCGGCCTTTGCGAAGGTCGGCGTCGACGATAAGGACTTTGTTGCCACCTTGTGCAAAAGCAGAGGCAAGGTTAGCGACGAGGAACGACTTACCATCGCCAGATTCAGGTGAAGTCATTAAAATTACCTTAAAATCGGTACCGATGGACGAGAAGGTAACGTTCGTTTTGATTAGCTTAATCGCTTCAGCAAAAGACGATTTTGGGTTGGTTGCGACAATTAAATCTTCCATTATTTTTCTCCCACTTTTGGTACTACGCCGATCACGGTGAGACCAATTTTATATTCAACAGTGTTAGTATCTTTGATAGTTTTATCAAGTGCATATAAGAGTCCTACTGTACTAAAGCCGAGTATAAGTCCAATAATAACGTAGAGTACAGTCTCTTTTGTGAGATTGATATTGTAAGCGACAGTAGCTTCGACGGCTTCATCGACGATTTGGACGTTGTTAAAGCCATAGATGTTTTTAATTTCAGCCTTAAAGACCTTGCCGATTTCATTGGCGATTTCTTGAGCAGTTTTTGGGTCTTTGTCGGAAACGCGAATTGCAATGAGCTGTGTTGAGGTAATCGACGAAGCGGTAACTTTACCGGCTAATTGCTCATAAGAAATATCTAAGTCTAGGTTTGAAATAACTTTTGATAAGACATTGCGGCCCTTAATGATTTCAGAATAAGTCTTTACTAGGTTATTCGAAAGGGTGATATCGTTAGCAGTAATCTCAGACTTTGAGGCGGAATCAGAAATCAAAACAACATTGGTATTTGAAGCGTAAAGCGGTGTTTTCATCTGTGTAGAATAGAATTCACCACCCGCTACTACCAAAATCAGAATAATTAGGACTAGCCAAATTTTCTGTAATAGGTAAGAGAAAATCTCTTTTAATTTAATATATTCCATTCTTTCTCCAAATAGTGGTTATTTTTCGTTTCCTTATTATAGCACAAACACTATGAAAAGTCAATAAAAATGCAGTAATCCTTATGTTTTTGCAAATTAAATGCGAGCGTTTTTATTTAATGTGAGGTTAATGGGGTTGAAATCTCGCCAAAGTTTGCTATAATTAGTTAAATCAGAGTGTGGTCGGCGCGAGTCGTATACTCTGAGATGCTGGAATCGTCTAGTGGCAATGACAAGAGACTGTAAATCTCTCGGCTTCGGCCTTCGTAGGTTCGAGTCCTACTTCCAGCACCATATATAATGTCATTGAATATTATATATTGTCGTTGCAAAATAGGCCTGACCGGGTCTTTTTTGTTGGGTAATTTTGACCTTTCTCTGAGGAAGATAAAAAGTTTACCTATTTTAATGACGATGATCTTATTGTATGCTGCTAAGAATAAATTTAAGAGTTACCTTATTTTTGTGTAATGTTTTGTTGTAAAGGTTGTGAGCTATTACGTATGCTTGACAATTCTATTGAAATGTGGTAGTATATATGTGTAGGGCTTGTTCAAAGCCTTGCCGCACATTTAAAATTGAAACTATTTACGAATAAGGGGGTATTGTATGAAAGAAAACCATGAAAGGTATTATTGGAAGACATTTTTCCCGGGTGAGGAATTTGACCTGGAAAAGGCCATAGAAGGCTCAAACTTAATTGTAGATACAGATCTACTGAGCGAGAGCGAGGGGGGCTGTCTCCAAGAGATAGTTGACAGGCAGGAGAGAATCCATATTCTCTTCACGGCAAGTAGGAAAGATGGCAGCAATGCCAGAGTAGCAGTATCAGTCGATGAACTCGGCTGTGTCTACTCTATATCTGGCCGTGAAGCCGAAGGCTATTTACCAGAGGATGAGTTTCTTCCTCTCATTGAGGAGAAGCTTAAAGAATTCGAAAAGAATACAATAGAGCCACCAGTCTTAGACGGTCTGGAGGCTTGTAGGAAAATGTCCGAGATTTACAGAAAACAGAAAGCTGGTGATACCAGACTTTCTAGGAAACAGGTAGAGGACCTATATGAGCTCTATGAAGAGTTAGATATAGGCGGGTCAGACGTAGATATCGAGTACGATAGAAGAGTCTATTCTGCCAGAAGTTTTTTCGCTGAACAGGCGAAAAGGGATGGGTATTTGACTGATGCTCAGGAAGATCTACTAAATTTTGTTTACGGCAGGCATTTTAATTGCCAGCCTGACTTCGCAAGAATAGGCGAGAACCCAATAAGGTTCTCTGAGCCTGGTTGTAACATCAATCTCGCACTGCGTCATATTAAGCGTGAGCTTGATGCAGGCGAGATGAGTTTTTTGCTCAAGAAGGAGAATGTCAACCAGTTTCTTTTAATTTCGGTATCGTCAGTTGAGGCGATAACTCAAAATTTTGAGGAAATCGCAGCGCTTGAAGATTCTGAAATTATTGACTATGTAATTGAGCATTTGCCGGAAAGCTACATAGAAGAAAATCTGGAGAGACTTTTTCGTCTTGGCACCCCAGGCGTGATTGCCAATAAAATGGCAAAAAGAGTGTCAAAAACTTTCTTGGAAGAGAACGTAAAGAAGTTTTTGAGGCTAGGTGTAGAACCGATAATACTCCTCCGCAACATGGAGAAAGACGCCGTAGCAAGAAATTTTGCGGTGTTCTTAAGACATGATGTAGAGATCGAATCGCTTGTAAACTTTTTAGGCCCAAAGACTATAGCAAAAAACCTTGATAAGTTGCTTAAGGCTGGTATATCTGTCGAACGGGCGGTTATACTAATGTCTAGCAAGGACATAGTCCTTAACTTAAGTTTGTTGAGAGAAAGGGGGTTGGACGACGTAACTTTAGTTGATGCCCTGTCTTATGACTTTGTGTATAGACACTTTGGTGCTTTATACAAAAATATGGGCATTTCCATCAATCTGTTACTCAAAAAGCTTGACGCTAAAACTGTTAGCTTCAATCTGAAGTACTTACTTCAGAATGGCGCAACAATAGAGGCGTTAGGTAAAAAGCTTCCAATAGATCTTAAGACCAAGCGTCACTTAGTGGCGATGTATAGTACCGAGCCTAAAGAAGAAGTACAAAAATGGCTTGATATTATTGAAGCTGAAGATCGTGATGAGAGAATTAGAGATTTTATAGAGCAAGAAAAATATCTCGAGTTCTTGGAGTATGATGATGAGATAGGGGGTGAATAAATAGTTTTAATTTTAGGCTCGCTTTAATTAGCGGGCCTTTTTTCATGCTCGCCTATGATTGACATTTATAAAATGCAGTATAATTATTTTAAGCTTTCAAAGACGAAAAAGATATGATATAATAGCATGAATAGCTAAGGAATTAGCTTTATGGTTGCCGTGATAGCTCAGTTGGTAGAGCAGCCGCCTTGTAAGCGGCAGGTCGTCGGTTCAAATCCGACTCACGGCTCCATTTTTTATGAATTAAGTTAATTATTGATTTTTCTGGCGGGTTTTATAGAGATTTAATTGTCGATTAGCGGAAGTCTAGCTCTTGATTTTTCTAGCGCAGCTTTAGTGAAAAAGCCAGAATTTAGCTGCTTACCGATAATTTCAGCATTTTTTCGCATACGGTCGTAATCTGCTGGGGTGATTTGAGCGAGCTTTTCGGGTAATTCAGTGAGAGATTGAATGGTGAAGCCGATTTGATGGAATTTTACAAAATCAGCAAGAGCGGCTGATTGCCAAATGATGACTGGCAGGCCAGCAGAAAGATAAAGCGAAGTTTTATGGGGGTTGTTGTAGCGCAAATAGTTGCCGGTGTGTCCTTTGCAGGTCTTAATGTCTGTGCCGTCCCAAATTAAGCCGAAGGAGCCGCTAAGATTTTTGAGTAGCTCTTCGGGGGTGAAATTGCCAAAGTATTTAACATTATCACTAAGGCAGGATTGGTTGAGATTGAAGCCATAAAGATTAAAATTAGCGCCTTTGATGCTGTGTAGTTTTGAAATATAGGGCGACTTTTCGGGGCCGAGGTTACCAGCAATGATTATATCCGAGCCAAAATGAATATCAAGAGCCTTTTTTTGGCCTTTCTTTTGGCCGGATTTTTGGTGGCTGGGAAGATAATCAAAGATTTCTAGGCCGATGATTTTTTGGGCGTCCACGCCGAGCTCAATGAGTTTTTTGGTCATTGCTGCGTTGTGAGAAATGACGGTCTTAGCATATTTTAGGGTATTTAATTCATTTTTTAGCGTATGATGTTTATAGCCTGCACTTTTAGTTTGGTCGCTGGCGAATAAAAGAGACTCGAGGTCGTGAATAATGATAATAAAGTTAAGCCTCTTAGAGTGTTTTTTAAGAACTTGATGAAAATTAGGGCATTTATTATGAAAATTAACTTGTACGATAACCGAACTGCCGTCCTCTAGGCGCTCAAAAGTTTGATTCCAGATACGGGCGTTTTTCCAATAGAGGTAGGCTTGGACGGGCTTTTGCCATTTTTTATAGCGAATGCTAAAAACGGTGGGGACAATAATCTTTTTATAGCCAAGTTTCTCTGCGATAGCTTCAATGTCGCTGCGAGCTTTCTGAATGGTAATGATAGAATCAATAATTTTTTCAGAGGTAATATAATTCATAATCTTAGTCTAACATGAATTGAGGTTAGGCGTTATAGAAATCTTCAATAAACTCGGCGTAACGATCATTTTTAATGGCTTCACGCATTTGTTCGGTGAGATGGATGAGAAAACGCACGTTATGGATGCTGAGTAGAGTTGCGCCAAAGGCTTCATTGCAACGCATGAGGTGATGAAGGTAGGCTTTAGTGTAATGTCGACAAGTGTAGCAGTCACATTTTGGTTCGATAGGGGTAAAATCAAATTTAAAACGGGCATTTTTCAGATTGAGGCGATTTTCTTTTGGTTCGCCTTTTTGGTTTTTGCGGATACCGCAAACGAGCGCATTGCCGTGTCGAGCTAACCTGGTAGGTGAAACGCAGTCAAAAATATCAATACCACGCTTAACGCCTTCGACGAGATCAACTGGCTCGCCAACGCCCATGAGATAGCGTAACTGATCGGCTGGAAGATGGGGGCAAGAATACTCGATCGCCTTATACATATCGTCCTTACACTCGTCGTCATTGGCGACGCCACCAACAGCATAGCCATCAAAGCCAATTTTAACGGTTTCTTCGGCAGACCATTTACGGAGATCTTCATAAGGTCCACCTTGAACGATACCAAAGAGATTTTGGTTGGGGTTGTTAAAAACGGCTTTGCCACGCTTAGCCCAGCGGATAGTGCGTTCAACACTATTTTTGAGATATTTGTAATCAGCGGTGGCTGGTGGGCATTCGTCAAAACTCATAGCAATGTCGGAATCGAGTTGGTTTTGAATTTCGATGGATTTTTCAGGCGTGAGGAAGAGCTTGCTGCCGTCAATTTCGGATTTAAAATGGACGCCTTCTTCGGTAATGTCCTTATTTTTATTGCGTGCAAGACTAAAAACTTGATAGCCACCGGAATCAGTTAGGATTGGGCCGTCCCAGTTCATGAATTTATGTAGACCGCCAGCTTGCTCTATGACCTCTGGAGTGGGGCGAAGCCAAAGGTGATAAGTGTTAGAGAGAATAATGCCAGCCTGGCAGTCATGAACTTGTTCAGGGCTGAGAGTTTTGACGGTAGCTTGAGTGCCGACTGGCATAAACATTGGCGTCTCGTAGGATTTAGTAGATCCGTCAGGGGCAGTGAAAATAGCTCGGCCATAGCGAGCGCCGGTGGTTTTATCTTGGTGGATTAGTTCGTATTTTACTTTCATAGAGTCCTTTTTTGGTGATTAGTGTGATTTTAGATAATCAAGGCGTTTTAGATGATTAATGAGCGTTTTGGGGCGATTAGATAGTGTCCTAGATGATTAACATAGCGTCGCCAAAACTAAAGAAGCGATATTTTTCATCGACGGCGTGACGATAGGCGGCGAGAATGAAATCGCGACTAGCTAGAGCGGAAACGAGCATAATGAGAGTGGATTTTGGCAGATGAAAATTAGTGATGAGTCCGTCTACAACTTTAAAGTTAAAGCCGGGATAAATAAAAATACTAGTTTCTCCCTTATCGGCGCGAATTTCGCCAAATTTTTTAGCAACGGTCTCAAGTGTGCGAATAGTGGTGGTACCAACAGCGAAAATCTTACCGCCGGCCCGCTTAACACGGTTGATGGCTTCAGCGGCGGCTGGAGTGATTTCGTAAGCCTCGGTGTGCATAGTGTGCTTAGTGACGTCTTCAACATTGACTGGGCGGAAGGTGCCGAGGCCAACATGAAGGGTAATTTTGATGATTTTAATGCCTTTGGCTTCAGCTTGACTCAAGAGTTCAGGGGTAAAATGTAGTCCAGCAGTTGGAGCGGCGGCGGAACCGAGATTTTTAGCATAGACAGTTTGGTAACGACTTTGATCGTCGAGTTGTTCGTGGATATAAGGCGGAAGTGGCATAGTGCCGAGTTGGTCAAGAATTTCGAGAAAAATGCCTTGATAGCTAAATTTAACGCGCGTAATTCCCTCTTCAAGGGTCTCTAAGACTGTGGCGGTGAGTTTGGCGGAAGTTTCAGGCGAAGACTGGTCGGTGGCGCCGAAGAAAATTTTTGTGCCATGATGAAGACGCTTTTGGGGGCGTGCGAGACACTCCCAAGTATCGTTTCCGAGTTCTTTTAAGAGGAGAAGTTCGACGAGGCCGTGGGTTTCCGCTTTTGAGCCAATAATACGAGCTGGAATAACCTTAGTTTCGTTTAAGACTAACGCATCGCCTGGATGAAGATAATCGAGAATGTCAGTAAATTTTTTATCGGCAAAAGTAGCGGTTTTGCGGTCTAGTACTAGTAGGCGCGAACTTGAGCGATCAAGAAGAGGAGTTTGAGCGATTAGCTCCTCTGGTAAAAAATAATCAAAATCATCAGTTTTCATCTTTTGACATTATAGCATATTTTTAGTATAATGGAGGTAGTTGCCGTCTTAGCTCAGTGGTAGAGCACTTCCATGGTAAGGAAGGGGTCTCGGGTTCAAATCCCGAAGACGGCTCCATGAGATAACTAGGAACACCTCGTTTCATCTAGTCAATTGACTAAGTAAAACGAGGTATTTTTGTTGTCGGAGATTAAGTATTGTCCATGTGTTGCCATAAATAGCCTGTACGCGGCAGTATTTAATGAAGTAGTTTTAATAATGATAGACGTGTACTTATGAGGAGCGATTCCGAACTCAAAAAAAGAGAATATCCTGCTCACAAGATTTATCTGTGATCATGCCAGAAGGTCTTCTGAACCTGGAAAAGCCTGTCGCGAAATGCTTGATATGTTTATAACTCCAAGCGGGAAATGTGAACACTTGCGCGGTAACAAGTACTCAGGAATCCATTCTTGATTCGATTAAGAATCGCGACGGCGATGCTTTGGCGAAACAGATTCGCGAGATTAATTCCCGTATCGGTAATGGTTGTCCTATCGGCTTGATGTAATTAGCTCCTAAGGGGGTCTTTGTGGCTCCCCTGATTTTTTGGTATAATATAACTATAAAAATCAGCCCGATTGTTGCATATGATTGAAACCATATGGATAGCTGAGTTTATATATTTATATATAGTGCATTCTGCTTTTAGGTAGTATTAACTTTTTAGATATCTTTTGATATATTTTAAGAATATTCCGACGCAGGGATGAACCGAACGGAGAAATACCTAAGGCGAACCTGCTTTTTTGTTTGCTTTATTTTTTCTTAAAAATTAGTTTCTTTTTCGCAGACGGATCATCTAGATATGCACGGTAAATATATAACGTTATAGTACGATAAAGAGAAGATAGAACGTTCTTATTTGGAATTAAAAGTTTTTCAAGCTTTTCCTTTTTAATGGCAATAATCTTACTATGTTATATTGCAAAGGTGCTGGACCTTATACGTACTGCTTATGAAAAAAGCCCCGCCGAAGCGAGAGCTTTAATTAAAGTGCATAGATCGATAGTTACAAACTGTTTATTTTTTCAGTCACCTCCTCTATAGAATGACGGCCAAGATTGCGTACCTTGGTCAAATCGGCATTCCTGGCCTCTTCAACAGTATTAATCCTGGCGCGTTTCAGAGCGTTATAGGAACGTTTTGATAAGTTGAGTATCTCAATTGGACTGTCAACAGGTTCTGTCCTTTCGCATTTTTGTTCATAATGCTGAATAGTTGTCTTTGCAACAGATAACTCCCATTTTGTCGTCAATAAACGAGACTGAAGTTCTGACCTGTTTAACATCAGCAATTCCAATTGTTGCCTTTTATTTGGATGCCTAAGTTTGCTTTTTGCTTTTATCAGAATATGCCTAATGTGCACTCTGGTAAAATGATATTTCTGACCAATTTCTTCAAGAGACACGCGCTCGCAACCCAATCCGTAGTAAAGCTTCAAAATTGCGTTCTCTCTCTCGGATAAACCTGAGAGAAGAAGATCGTAAAGGCATTTTTTCTGCTCATCCGACATCGGGTTTTCCCAAAACTGCTTGATTAATTCGGAGCGATTATCATTAGCAAAAATATTAACCAGAAAATACTCCTCGCTGGAAAGCTTCGTGCGTAAACCATGCTGCTTTAATACCTCCTTGATTTTCTCAGCTTTTTTGGGGCCGATTCCATCAATACTAGTGAGATCATCGATGCATGAACAAATTGCAAGAGATTCGAGCGAATCAAAACACGCAGCTGCAATGATTTTCTCGATTGACGGGTTGCCTAAAAGATTAAGATTCATCATGACTTTTCCTCCTCTAAAGGTGACTAAAATGTTTAACTACTTTAGGTTTAATCTAACTTTTCTCATTATAACATAAACACCTTGAAATGTCAATACCTCGTAATAGTCCAGGATCTTTGCAACAAATACTAGCGAAATCTTGCCAATAAAAATAGGTAGATCCATACTTAAGAATAACAACAAACGTAAATAGG
>ERZ772974.247-NODE-247-length-42331-cov-5.304262_pt1 | contig 42331 bp, 38 predicted proteins | sample MGYA00580671_ERZ772974 | MGnify/ENA primary metagenome ERZ772974 (study PRJEB29015, sample SAMEA2738065) | human oral metagenome | biome: human oral; feature: human-associated habitat; material: saliva | place: China | collected 2218 ... | reverse complement strand
CTCCAGGCCGGCGGCTTCCTCCCGTTCCCGCGCCGCGTCCTCAGCCGCAGGCGCCGCGCGAGGCGCCGCGCGAGGCGCCTCTCTCGGCTCACGCTCGTGGCAGGCTGAGGCGTGGGCTGCCTACGACGAGGTCGGTGAGGAGAGGTTCCTGGCCTCGACCCTGGCCGGCCGCCTGAGCCAGGCGCGCCTCTACGTCCAGCACAAGCCAGCCACCGGCCCGCACTCGTCCCTCCGCGACGACGAGACCGACGCGACCGACACCGCCACCGGCCCCACCGCCGCCCTGGCCGAGGCGGTCCTGTCCGCGCTCGGCGCGTCTCAGCAGGACCTCGGCCAGATGCTCCAGCGCCTCGCGACGAACCTGTTCGTCGCCGGCGAGGGGTGGCTGGTCGGCGTGCCGCGCCACGTCATCGACGAGGTCTCCCCGTCCTCGGCCCCGGCGGTCACCGCCCCCTCGCCCGACCCCAGCCTCAGCGACCTTGTGTGGCGCGTGCTGGCGGTCACGGAGGTCTCCTCCGTCGGGGCCGACGGGCGCGCCGTGCGCCTGAACCTGGGCACCGACGGATCGGCGCCGGTCGAGGTCCCCTCGCAGGACGTCTACATGGTTCGCGTGTGGCGCCCGCACCCGGCCCGCTACTGGGAGGCGGACAGCCCGACGCGGGCCTGCCTGCCGATCCTGCGCGAGCTGATCGGGCTGACGCGACACATCAGCGCCCAGATCGACTCCCGCCTGGCCGGCGCCGGCATCCTGGTCGTGCCCTCCTCGGCCTCAGCGGCCCTGGCCGCGGACGCGTCCGACCAGAACGCCTACGGCGCGCCGGACCCGTTCGTGGCCGCCCTGATGGACTCGATGCTGCGGCCGATCGAGAACCGGGACGACGCGTCCGCCGTCGTGCCCCTCGTCGTGACCGTGCCGGATGAGGCGGCGGACAAGATGAGCCACCTCACGTTCTCCTCGGCCCTGGACGCCGGCGCCCGCGACCTGCGTGATGAGGCGATCCGCCGCCTGGCCCTGGCCCAGGACGCCCCGCCGGAGCTGCTGCTCGGCTCGGGTGCCATGAACCACTGGGGGGCGTGGCTCACCCGCGAGGACACGGTGACCACGCACATCGAGCCGGTCCTCGCCCTCATCTGCGACGCCCTGACCAGCCAGTACCTTCGCCCGGTCCTGCGCTCGGCGGGCCTGAGCGAGGACGAGGTCCGCACACTTTCCGTCGGCTACGACGTCTCCGCCCTCGTGGCCAGGCCGAACCGGTCCGAGGAGGCGCTGAACCTCCACCGCGCCGGCGCCGTGTCGGACGAGGCGCTGCGCGAGGCCTCGGGCTTCGACGACTCCGACGCCAAGCCCCTGGACGAGCGGGCCCTCATGCAGGCCCTGGCCATGGTCACCAAGCGGCCGGACCTGATGGGCACGATCGGCATCGGCCCACTGACCGAGGAGATCCTGAAGGCGTACAAGGGCGACTACTCGGCCCCGTCCGAGGCCATTCGCGAGCTCGCTCTGCCGCCGACCCCTCCCACCGACCCCGCCGAGGAGGGCTCCTCAGCCCCCAGGCCTGACCAGGACGGCCCCGGCCGCCCGCCGAGTGGCGCCGACGCGGCCGAGCCGGGTAGGGTTCCGAATAGCGGGGCGCCGATCTCATCCGGCGACGCCCGCCCGGAGTCGTCCACCACGGCCCCCGCCGGGGCCTGACCCAGGAGAACCCATGACACCTACCCCACCCGCATCCGACCAGGACGTTGACGCCACCGCCCTCGTGGCGGTCGTTGACGTCCTGGTCGTCAAGGCCCTGGAGGCCGTCGGCAAGAGGATCGTGCGCGCCGACAGGGCCCGCTTCAACGCGCTCAAGGGCCGGCCGTTCCACGAGGCGCACGTCCTGTGGCCGACGGGCATCATCACCGTGAGCAAGGCCACTAAGGGCGCCTGGGACGTCGTCCCGGCCCTGCTCGACAACCACGGCTGCCCCGGCGTCGAGTCCGGCCGCGTCGTGACCCTGCTGGACGCCTACGTGTCCCAGGTCGCCACGCACGGCGCCCCGCACCGCCTGGACCGGCTCGTGACCGCGCTGCGCTACGTCCTGCCGGAGAACGCCCTCATTCGCACGCCCAGCCTGAACCGGGCGGCCCTTGAGGAGGTGCGCTAATGGCCTCCGCCTCGACCTCCCCCGACGTCGACCTGCGGGCCGATGGGCCTTCGGACTGGGAGTCCCCTAAGGCGGTGGCGGACTGGCGTGACGCGATCGAGGACCAGTACCTCGACCTGGCCGAGCCGGTCCTGAACGACTTCCTGAAGCGGGTTCGCGCCCTGGCCGAGGACTCCCTGGACTCCCCGGTCCTGACGGCGGCCGGTGACCTGGTGCCGAATCCGTTCGCCTGGACATCTGTTCGAAGCGCGTGGCAGGCCGCCATCCGCGACCTCATTCGCGACGGCCGCGGCCGCCGACGCCTGCCTCAGTACGCGACCGTGCAGCGCATCCTGGAGGACTCTGGCCTGCCGGTCATGGTCTACGAGGACGTCCGCGCTCTCCTGAAGCGCGCCGCCTCCGAGGGCTGGGGCGAGCGGAAGACGAAGATCAAGCTCGGCCGCCTGCTCGGCACCTCCCGCCGCAAGGGGGAGGCCACGACCGCCTACGCGGCCCGTCTCCGCACCCTGGCCCGCACCGCGGCCACGGCGAACGCCGCTCACCGCATGGCGACCTCGGACCTGGCCCGTAAGCGGGGCCGGCTGCGCTGGGTCACGGTCCACGACAACCGGGTGCGGCCCACCCACGTCGAGGCCGACGGCCAGGTGCAGGACCTCGGCACCCCGTTCCACGTCGGGGACTCCCTCCTCCTCTACCCCGGCGACCCCGCCGGGCCGCCGAAGGAGGTGGCGAACTGCCGCTGCATCCTCATCCCGACCGACGCCCGACCTCACCCAAGCCCGGCCGTCAACGTCAAGTACTCAGCCGCAGACATCGAAAGGACAGCCATGAAGCTCCGCATCGAGGAGACAGCCCACCGCGTGGGCGAGTTCGCCGACCTTCGGGCCGAGGACTCGAAGCCCGTCGGCGACACCGTCCCGGAGCCGGATCCGGCTCCGACGCCCGACGCCCAGGCCTCCTCCCTTGACGGCCGCTGGGAGGGCGTCATCGCCCGAGAGGGTGAGATGACCGGCGACGGCCGCCTCATCGAGGCCGGCGCCCTGCGGTGGGACGACCTCCCCATCCCGCTGCGCGTCGCGTTCAAGGACGCCGGAGGCCACGACGGCGCCGAGGTCTGCGGCCGGATCGAGACCGTCGAGCGCCGTGACGGTGGCGACATCTACGCCACCGGCATCTTCGACCTCGGCTCCGCCGTAGGCACCGAGGCGTTCCGCCAGGTCAGCGAGCAGATGTCCAACGGAGTATCCATCGACACGGACGACGTGACGTTCAGGATCATGGCGAAGGCAGACATGTCCGAGGCCGACGTTGCAGATTCCGACAATGACGCCGAGGGCCGCGTCAAGGTTGCCGCCATGTCCTCCTCTGACGAGCTGACGGTCATCGAGTCGGCCCGGCTGCGCGCCGCCACGCTCGTGGCCGTCCCCGCTTTCGCCACGGCGTGCGTCTACGCCGCTGGGCAGGCTCCGGCTAAGCCAGTCGAGGACTCCGAGCCTGAGGAGACGCTGGAGGCGTCGGCTGAGCCCGTCGCTCCGAGCCGTGACTCGCTGACCGCTGCGGCCATCCCCACGGCCCCGCCGGAGGCGTGGTTCAAGGACCCGCAGCTGACCGGCCCGACCGCCCTCGTGGTCGAGGACGACGGGCGCGTCTACGGCCACATCGCCGCCTGGGGCACCTGCCACATCGGCCAGGTCGGTAAGTGCGTGGAGCCACCCACGTCGGCCTCGAACTACGCCTACTTCCGCACCGGCGCCCTGCGCACGGCCGAGGGCACCTCCGTTGCTGTGGGGCATCTCACAATGGGCACGGGTCACGCCGGTCCGCGCGACTCCGCCAACGCTGCGGCCGAGCACTACGACAACACCGGCACCGTCTTCGCCGACGTGGCGGCCGGCGAGGACGCCTACGGCATCTGGGTAGCGGGCTCCCTTCGCCCCGGAATCACTGCCGAGCAGGTCCGCGTGGCCCGCTCCGCCCCGATCTCCGGAGACTGGCGCACGATTCGTGGCTCTCTCGAGCTCGTCGGCGCCCTGGCGGTCAATGTCCCCGGCTTCCCGGTGCCCCGCCCGCGGGGCCTCCTCGCCTCCGGCGAGGTCCGCTCCCTCCAGGCGTCGGGCGTAGTGGCCCATGACGACTCCGCTGCCCGGGCAGCGCACCCCTCGAGCCGGATGGCAGGCGACGGCCTGACGCTCGGCGATATCTCCTACCTGAAGCGCCTGGCAGAGTCCGAGCGGCGCCGTGACTTGCAGCGCGCTACGGCCGCCGACAGGATGCGAGCGCGGGTCGAGCGCGCGGGTACACTGGCAAAGGCGGCGCAGATGGCGCGCCGTCTCGGATCCATCTGAGGAAAGGAACAGAAATCATGGGATGTGGATGTGGACGTACTACAACTCCCCCGGTAGGCACCGAGCCCAGGCCCCTGGCCGACGGCACCCTGCCCGGCGAGGGCTCCAAGGACTCCTCACCGATCACTCGCTTCTAGGCGTAGCGCCACTCATCGTCATCGGCTATGATGGTCCCCGTTAGAGGTCTCATGGACTCCTGACGCTGGGTGGATCAGGCAGAACCCCGCACCGTTTGCTCATGGCGGTGCGGGGTTTTGTCTACCCTATGGAGGGCTGTCTCACTCATAGGTGTATCCTTTGAGCCAACGGCATGGCAGCAGGGCCTCGTGTACCCCGCTGGGGACGGGAACCCTGCCCAGCACCAAGACACGGAGGACCCTCAACATGCGTAAGCACTTCGACATCACCGTCTTCGCCGACCAGGCCGACGACGCCCCGGTCGAGACCTTCGACCTGGAGATCCCCGAGAACCTGTCCGACCTGAGCGCCGCCGACCTCGGCGACCTGCGCTCCAAGGCCGTCGACGCCTTCCAGACTCTGTACGCCAATGGTGAGTTCACCGATGAGGACCTTGCCACCCTCGGCACCCTGACCGACGGCATCGAGGTCCTCTCCGCCGAGATCAGCGCCCGCGAGCAGGCCGCCGCCGAGCGCGCCGCCAAGGCCGCCGAGATGGCTGCCAAGGTCGGGGCCGACAAGCCGGCCGATGACTCCAAGCCCGCCCCCGCCGATGACGACGAGGACGACACTCCCGCCGATGACGCGGATGGCGCGGACGACACCCCGGCCGAGAAGAAGGCCGATGCCGCTGAGGACGAGGCCGAGCAGGCTCAGAAGAAGGCCAAGGCCGCTGCGGCCGACGTCGAGCCCGAGGCTCAGGTCGACGTCGTGGCCGAGGCCGTCACCGCAGCCGCTCCCCGCGGCCCCATCAAGCTGTCCGGCATCCGTCGGCACGTTCACACCCCCGCACCTGCGATCACTGAGGAGACCTCCGTGGAGGACACCGCTAAGGCCCGCCTGACCGTGGCCGACGTTCCCGGCTTCGCCGCCGACTCCGACGCGTCCTTCGAGGACCTGGCCGTCGCCCTCGACCGCCGCCTCCAGGGCTTCAACTCCGGCGCCTACGCCGCCGCAGCCCGAGCCGGCCGCGCTATGAGCGAGCGCCACAGCCTCGCCGTCGTCCGCAAGACCTTCGACGAGCGCGCCACCGTCTCCTCCCCCGAGTCGGCCGACGCCGCTATGGCCTTCGCCGTCAACGAGAAGAATCTCCCCGGCGGCTCCCTCGTCGCGGCCGGTGGCTGGTGCGCCCCCTCCGAGACCGTCTACGACCTGCTCGAGGACGAGTCCCGCGACGGCCTGATCTCCCTGCCTGAGATCAACGTCACCCGCGGCGGCATCAAGTTCACCAAGGGCCCCAAGTTCGCCGACCTGTACGCGGCCCCCTCCTTCAACTTCACCGAGGAGGAGGCGAAGGCGGGCAAGTACGCCCCCACCTCCGCCACCGACCCGACCAACAAGGTCGGCGCCAAGCCCGTCTACAACGTGCCCTGCACCGAGTTCGAGGAGGTCCGCCTCTCCGCGGCCGGTATCCACGTCCAGGCCAACCTGCTCCAGCAGCGCGGCTACCCCGAGCTCGTCGCCCGCACCCTCCGCGGCGCCCTCGTTGCCCACGAGCACAAGATGAGTGAGCGCATCATCGCCTCCATGGAGAAGCAGTCCACTGCGGTCTCCCTCGACGCCGGCCAGATCGGCGCGGCTGCTCCGATCCTGACCGCCATCGAGCTCCAGGTCGAGCACTACCGCTACGCTCAGCGCCTCTCCCGCTCCACCACCCTGGAGGCGGTCTTCCCCTACTGGGTCCACGGCGCCATCCGCACCGACCTGTCCCGCCGTCAGGGCGTCGACCTCACCGACGTCAACGACGCCCGTATCGACGCATGGTTCAAGGCCCGCGGCGTGAACCCCCAGTTCGTCTACGACTGGCAGGCCATCACTGGCGACGCCTCGGCCTTCAAGGTTTGGGCGGGCAGCCTGAAGTTCCTGCTCTACAGCGCGGGCACTTTCGTCAAGGGCGGCCAGGACGTCATCACCCTGGACACCGTCTACGACTCGGTCCTGCTCGGCCAGAACGACTACACCGCCCTGTTCACCGAGGAGGGCTACCTCGTTGCCAAGCGTGGCCACGACGCCCGCGTCGTGACGGTGCCGATCAACCCGAACGGTGGCACCGGCACCGGCATCAAGCTCCTCGCCAACGGCACGGCTGACCCGGCCAAGTGATGACTCCGGGGCGGGCGGCGGCCAGTCCCCGCCCGCCCCGTGATCGTCCATAGCCAGTCACCGTCCAGCAAGGAGGACAGATGCCCATCATCGCACCGAAGCAGCGCATCGAGGCGCCAGTCACTCAGCGCCTCAAGGGCGGCCTCTTCTCCCGGTTCGCCCCGATCGAGGACTCCTCGATCCGGTGGGAGAACGGCGTCACCTGGGAGGACGTCGCGCGCACCGACGTCGGCACCATCGGCCAGTATCAGAAGCCGGGCACCGTCAAGGGCCTGCCCAAGGTCCTGGACAATCCTAAGGGCGTGACCGTCGAGTCGATGGAGCCGATCACCGTCTACGCCACGTTCCGCACCACGCCTCTCGACCACACTCCGGAGGAGGCCGTCGCCATCGCGGCTCAGCGCCTCGCCCAGTACGAGGAGTCCGCGGTCGAGAGCGTTCTGTGGAACGGCGTCGGCGGCGCGGGTCCAGCCCTCATCCGCGTACAGGAGTGGTCCAACAACGCAGGCGCCCAGGCGCCCGAGAGCGCTTGGAACGCGGCCGAGCACTACGCCCACACCGCGGGCGTGGCCCCGACCTTCCACATCTCGCGGCGCCACGGCGCCCTGCTCGCCGGGCGCAAGTACATCAAGGTGGACCCGAAGACTGGCGAGGCGTACACCGCCTTGGGGACCCCCGTGGTCCTGGGTGATGGGTACGCCGACAAGCCGACGATCATCGCGTCCACCGGGCCGGTCCTGGTCTACCGCGGGGACGTCTTCACCTCGACCAACGGGGCAGGCGGATTCGACAAGGGCCAGAACGACCTGACGGCGGTCGCCGAGCGGCAGTACGTCATCGCGTTCAACCCGGACGACGCCTACTCCGTGAAGATAGCTACGGATCCCGGCTCCGGCAAGTACGTGGCCCGCCAGTTCTGAGCCCAGATGACCTACTCACCAACTCCAACACCAATGGGAAGGATGCGCTGAGCCATGGCTAAGACGCACTCATACACACCAGTGCTGGGGAAGCGCATCCGCGTCACCCCGCTGGACACCTGCGGCAAGTTCGACAAGGCACAGCACAAGCCGGTGGCGACCTCCGGCTTCGTGTCGGTCAAGCTCGCCGCCGAGGTCGAGGACGGCACGGAGATCACGGTCCGCAAGGCCGACGGCTCCCTGTGCGTCAACGAGAAGCAGTCCAACACCTTCAAGTACTTCACGGTCGAGCTCGAGTTCTGCGGCGTGAACCCCTCCGTCCTGGACATCGTGACCAACGCCACGAAGTACCTGGACCACGCGGGCGACACCGCAGGCTTCAAGGTCGCCTACGGCAAGATCGAGAAGAAGTTCGCGCTGGAGCTGTGGACCGGCCTGTCCGGTCAGGCCTGTGCGGCTGGTGCCGAGGACGCCAGCGGCTACCTGCTGCTGCCCTTCGTCACCGCCGGGACCGTCGGCGACATCGAGGTCACGGGCGAGGACGCCATCTCGTTCTCCATGACCGGAGCCGTCACCAAGTCCGGCAACGCCTGGGGCGTCGGCCCCTACGACGTGGTCAAGAAGGCCAAGGCCGGTGGCGGCGGCTTCGAGAACGCGAAGCTCCCCACCGCCCTCGACCCGCTCGACCACCTCCTCATGATCGACACGGCTCTCGCTCCCCCGCCGGACAGCGACCAGCCCGTCACCGTCCCCTGATACCCCTCAGAGGCACTGACAGCCCCGTAGAGCGCACAAACGCCCTACGGGGCTGTCACCGTACCGGCGCCCATCCAAACCCTCTCTACGCCCCTTAGGCGGCCCCTATAGGTATACTCATCCGTGCGGGCACCACCTATATCAGGCGGCGTAGCCATCCCGCACCACGCACGCATTGTAGGAGAGGGAATGCAGGACATTGACAGGGGCTACGGCCCAGGAGACTGGCCGGTCTCCTACAGCGCGTGCGAGGACCTGAAGGAGTACCTGGACGAGGCCGGCAGGCCTGAGCAGCAGCACACCTTCGAGGCCATGGCTACCCAGCTCCTGTGGGAGTGGACCGGGCGCCGGTTCGGGACCGACATCGTCGTGATCCGGCCCGAGCCGGCCGACTGCGTGCCGCCGCCCACCTACCAGTCCCAGGACTACCTGCGAGGCTTCCTCCCGTTCCGACTGGGGGGTGTCCTGCACGACGTCGTGTGCGGTCTGTGCGGCCCCTACTGCACCCACACTCACGGGACCCCGGCCATCCGCCTGCCCGGCAACGTCCACCGTGTGCACCAGGTCACGATCAATGGCAAAGTGCTCCCGCTGGGCGCGTACCGACTCATCAACCACTCCGTGCTTCAGCTCACGGGGCGTACCTCACCGCTTGGTCCAGACGTTCCGCTTGTATTCCCCTCGGTACAAGATCTCTCACGGCCGACGACGGAGGAGGGCACCTGGGAGATCCGCTACTCGCAGGGTGTCCCGGTCCCGGAGGGCGGTCAGGTCGCCGCCGGCGTGCTCGCGCTTGAGCTGGCCAAGGCCGCCTGCATGGACCGCGACTGCGCCCTCCCGGCGCGCCTCCAGTCGGTCACCCGCCAGGGCGTCACCGTGCAGGTGCAGGACGACTTCGACGAGATGCAGGAGGGACGCACCGGCATCTGGCTGGTCGACTCCTGGGTCACCTCGATCCGCAAGCCTCGCCAGGCCGCTAGGGCCTACAACCCCGACGACTACGCTCGCCGCCAGCCGTCCAACCGCCGCGGCGGGGTGATCTGGTGAGCCCGGCCCCGCGCCTGACCCGACGCAACCGCCCCCAGAGCGAGGACTACGCCGCCCTGTCGGGCCGAGCCGCCTCGCCGGTGCCCTCCGTCGTCCACTCCACCGCGCTCGCCCTGCTCAAGGGCGGCGCCGCTGCGCTGTCCAACGCCGTCTCGCAGGCCTACGTCGCCCCTGGCGCCGAGGTGGCCTGGGACGAGTGCTGCGCCGGGCACCTCTACGTCCGCACCGTCTCCGTCTCCCCCGTCTTCGGCCCACGCGCCGCCGACGGCGAGGCGTGCTCGGTGCGCTACTGGGCCGCTACCTACGCTCTGGGGACGCTGCGCTGCGTCGAGGTCGTGGACGACCGCGGCCGAGGCCCGCGCCCCTTCGACCTGACCGCTGACGCGGCTGTGCTACATCAGGACATGGCCGACCTGGGCAAGTTCCTCACGTCGTCCACGAACGCGGACTCGATGGAGTGGGACGCCTCCGGGCCCGACGGCGGCTGCGTGGCCGGTGAGTGGACCTTCACGGTCCGGCTCAACTGCCAGTGAGCGCTCCCGGCTACGGCAGGATGTGAGATGGTTCACGTAAGAGTACGGTTCAAGGGCCCCATCCAGGAGCACAAGGTGGCCCAGATCACTAAACAGGCAGCCCTGAAGGCGTCCAAGCGCACTCAGGGGCGCATCCAGCGCAACATCCGCGCTAAGGGTCGGATCAACTCCGGCCGTATGGTGAACTCCGTCACCATTGAACGCGTCCCCGGCAAGCACCCGCTCAACCCGACCTTCGAGATCGGGGCGCGTACGCCGTACGCCGCCTACCAGGAGAAGGGCACGCGTCCGCACGGGCCGGTCAAGGCGTCGCGCATGGTCTTCACCCCGAAGGGCTCCAGCCAGACCGTCTTCGCCAAGTGGGTCAAGGGCATCAAGGGCGCGCACTTCGTCCGGGACGCGGTACGTCTTATCAAGCCCTCTGACTTCCATTAGAATCGCCTCATGGTTACTATCACGATCCCCGGCAAGACCCGGAAGTCCATCACCGTCGAGCTGGTCGGCACCGAGTACAAGGTCCGCCCTCCCAAGTCCGCCGTCGCCATCTTCCTCTCCCAGGCGCTCAAGGACTCCGACGAGGATGCGGAGAAGATCATCGACGGCCTGTCGAAGTGGTGCCGCGTCCTCTTCGGCAAGGAGACCGGCGCCGAGGTCATCGCCCGGCTCAAGAACCCCGCCGACAACCTCGACATCTCCGACCTGACCGACCTCATCTCCGCCGTCATGGAGGAGGCTGGGGAGAACCCTCCTACGTAGTTCAGCGTCTTCTGGCCTCGGCCTACCGGGAGTGGGACTACATCGACGGGTTCTGCCTCGGGCACGGGATCGACCTGGAGACCCTGCCCCTGAACCGGTTCTGCCACGTCATGTGGTGGATCCTCACCCGCAACGCCGAGGACGAGGGCGCTACCGAGAAGCTGAAGAGGGACCTGTGGCTACCGCCCAAGGACGTCGAGGTCACTGATCCGCGCAGCCCGTGGTACTCCGGCAACGAGTCCAGTGGCTTCGGGTCCCTTAAGTCAGCCCTCGGGATGTGACAGCACCTATAGGGCACGCCTATGCGGGCGGTATCATGGCCTCAGACAGGAGTCGGGCCGCGATGCCGCCCGCTCGACGTACGAGCGGGGGGGGTAGCCCGTGGCAGACAAGATCGGCGAGGTAGTCGTAGAGGTCGGCGCTGACGCGCGCGACTTCCGCGGCGACGCTGAGCGAGGCATCGAGAAGAGCCTCAAGAAAATCGGCAAGCGGATCGAGCGCGCAGCCGAGAAGTGGGCGCGCGAGATGCGTGACTCCGTCAAGGACGCTCTTGACGGGCTCGTGCTGCAGGTCAACGCCAAGATCGACCCGAAGGACCTGCGCCGCATCGAGGCGGCCATCTCCCGCACGAAGGCGTCGCCCGACGTCGGGATCTCCGCCCGCGACCTGGAGGAGATCAAGCAGAAGCTCCGTCGGGCCGAGTGGCGCACGCCGGTCAAGCCGGTCCTGGACGACAACGCGGTGGCCAAGATGGGCCGCGAGCTCGACGAGATGAAGGCCGCGATCAAGGCCCGCGTTGACATCGACGAGGTGTCCCGCAAGAAGGCGCTCAAGGCTATCGAGGCTACCGAGGCGGACATTGACGCCCGTGTCGACATCAAGGCCAAGGACGTTGCCGAGCTCAAGGAGAAGATCGCCAACATCAAGTCCGACCTGAAGGTCGACGCGTCCCTGGAGAAGGCTGCCCAGCGCAAGATCAAGGAGCAGATCTCCAAGATCGACGCGAAGCTGAAGGCCGGGGCCGAGCTGGACAGCGCTACCCGCGCCAAGATCAAGGAACAGCTCAAGAGGATCGACGGGGACGTCGAGGCCCACGCCCACCTGTCCGAGGCGTCCAAGAAAAAGCTGAAGCACGAGCTGAACAAGCTCGACGGCAAGGCCACCGTCAACGTCGACCTTGACGACGGGAAGGCCCGCTTCGACCTGAATCGGCTGACCAAGAAGCCGCGCTACATCGACATCAGCGTCCGGCTGTCAAAGGCGTCGCTGGCCAAGGTCGCTACCCAGCTCAAGGCCCTGGCCGGCGGGAACATCTTCAGCAACCTGAAGAATAGCCTGAAGGACATCTTCACCAACCTGGACACCTTCTCCGTGAAGATGGCCAGCGTGGGCACAGCCGTCCTCGGGCTCGCCTCCATCGTCGGGGCCAGCCTCGGCACGATCTCCCAGTTCGGCGTGGGCATCGCCCACACGCTCCCGGCCCTGCTCGCCATGCCCGGCATCCTGGGCGCGGCCGCCGCCGGCATCGGCATCTTCGTGGTCGCCATGAAGAATGCCTCCACGGTCCTGGAGGACCTAGGGCCGTCGTTCACCGCGCTCCAGGAGTCGATCTCCACGTCGTTCTGGGGCGAGGCCGAGGGGGCGGTACGCGAGTTCATCACCGCCGGCCTGGACGCCCTGACGCCGGCGATCAACGCGGTCGCGTCCTCCATGGGAACGATGACCGCCGCCGTCGCCTCAGTGGCCCAGGAGCACCTACCAGGGTTCCAGCAGTCGCTGGGCTACCTGGCAGCGGCCATGGACATCGGCGGCGTCGGGGCCGCGGCGTTCACGGACGCGATCCTGTCCCTCGGGGAGACTGGTGCTAAGTACCTGCCGTCCATCGCGGAGTGGGCCAACAACGTCGCCCTCAAGTTCCAGAGCTGGGTGCAGGCCAAGACCGCCTCGGGCGAGATGGACAAGGCCATCCAGTCCGCCGCCAAGACCTTCGGCACCCTGAAGGACATCGTCTTCGACCTGGCCGGAATCCTGGGCGGGGTCTTCTCCGCCATGGCCGCGGGCTCCACGCCTCTGAGCGCCATCGCCGACGGCCTGGACCGGGCCAACAAGGCGGTCAACGGGCCGCTGTGGCAGGGCACTCTGACGACGATCTTCTCGGCGATGGGTGAGGCGGCCACGCACGCGTTCTCGGGCGTCGGCTCCCTCGGCCAGGCGTTCGTGTCGCTGGCACCCACCCTGTCCACGATCCTTCCGCTGGTCGGCCAGATCATCGAGGTCGGGCTGAACGGCATCTCGGCGGCGCTCCAGAACCCGGCCTTCCAGGGCGGACTGGTGGCGTTCTTCCAGGGCGTGCTGACGGCCGTACAGGCCCTTGCCCCGGCCATGCCTGCGCTTGGTACTGCCTTCGGAGCCCTTGCGACTATCGGCGGGCAGCTACTGGCCTCCATCGCTCCCCTGATCGCGGCCCTCGTTGAGCAGTTGGCCCCGATCATCCAGCAGCTGGTGCCGATCCTCACTCCGATCATCGAGCAGCTGGCGGCCGCGCTGCTGCCGACGATCCAGGCTCTCGGTCCGGTTCTGGCCGAGCTCGTTGCCGTGCTTGGTCCGATCGTGGCGGACATGCTGTCGCAGATCCTCCCGCTGCTGGTACCGATCGTCCAGCAGATCGCGGAGGCGCTCATTCCAGCGATTCAGCTGGTCGGCGCCACGATGCAGATCATGGCGCCCTACATGGTGGCGACCTGGCAGCTGATCATGACGGTCGTCTCCGGGGCGATCAACACGATCAAGGGCATCATCAACATCGCCCTCGGGCTGATCTCCGGCGACTGGTCTCGGGTGTGGACCGGCATCGAGCAGATTGCCAGCGTCATCTGGAACGCGATCAAGTTCGCCTTCCAGGCGTTCGGTGCGACGCTCGGAGGCATCGCCACGGCGGCGTGGAACTACATCTGGACCGCGATCATCAACGCCTGTAAGAGCATCCTGAGCACGGTCACCGGATGGATCAACAACGTCCGCAACTTCATCTCCAACGGGTGGAACACGATCCAGGCCAACGCTTCCGCGGCCTGGAACAGCCTCACGTCCACGATCTCCAACGGAGTGAACCGCGCCCTCAACTTTGTGAGGAACCTGCCCAACAGCATCAAGAACATCTTCTCCAACGCGGGGTCCTGGCTGATCAGCGCGGGTAGGAACATCATCAACGGCCTGATCGACGGCATCAAGAACATGTTCGGCTCGGTGAAGTCGACGCTGGGAGACTTGACCAGCAAGCTGACGTCCTGGAAGGGTCCTGAGCCTGTCGACAAGGTCCTGCTCACCCCCGCCGGTGAGCTGATCATGAAGGGCTTCGTCAAGGGCCTGGAGAGCCAGTACGGCACCGTCCGCAAGTCGCTGGCCGGCCTGACAGAGGACATTGCCAAGCCCGCCACGATCGGGCTGAGCGCGAACGTGCGCCCGCTCCCCGCCCGCGCCTCAACCGGGAGGGTGACGTCCTCCGGCTCGATCTCCGCCTCGGAGCCGTTCCATAAGAGCAACCTTGGAGGCGCTACAATCAACATAACTAATCACTATCCGCAGGCGAAGCCTGACAGCAAGACTCGCGATGAGGTCGCTGAGGGCCTGCGGCTAGCCGCCATCGTGTAAGAAAGGTCACCCGCCCATGGCCATCTACTCCTTAGACGGGACCGATCTGGATGACCCTCTCGGACGCTGGGTGCTTACCGAGGGAACGGCGCTGTCGACCCGTGGAGAGCCCTGGAACGCCTCAGTGGACATCCCCGGCCGGTTCGGGATCCTCCCCATCGCGCCGTCGGTCACCAAGTCCGCCACTGTCGCCCTGAAGTTCACAGTGTTCTCGTGGGCCGACAACCGTGAAGGCTCTCGCTGCAAGGGCGGGTTGGCCCAGCTGGAGACGAACTACCAGAACCTCCTGCGTCGGCTGTTCGCTTTCGGCCGCATGCAGACGCTCCAGTACACCCCGGCCGGGCAGCCCGTCCGCGAGGCCCGGGTCCGGCCGACGTCGTCCGTCGAGCCGGTCCTCGACCCGCACTCGGAGACGATCACGTTCGCAGTTACCTACGAGATCGCCTCCGGCCTGTGGCGTGGAACGGTAGACATCGTGGACCACCTGCATGACATGTCGAAGTTCAACGGATGCGTGATGCCGATCCCGGACGGGAAGCTCCTCCTGGAGCCGACCGCCCCTACCGGTACGGTCAAGGACAACGTCTCGGGCACCTCGTTCACCTTCACCGGCACCCTGAACAGCGGGGAGCGCCTGCTGGTGGACATCGCCAACTACCGGGCCTGGAAGACTCTCTCCCAGGACTGGACGGCCCCCCCGGGATCTAGGTCCGCCGACGGCGAGATCTCCATGAGTCCTGGGGGCTTCCGGGCCACGCCCAGCGCTGACGGCCGCATCTCGATGACGCTGACCGGCACGACCGGCCGCTTCCGCGGAAGGATGGCCTACTGATGCCGCGCAATCCCGCATTCGCGCGCGGCCTGGCCATGCGCTACGTCGCCTACGACCAGGCCACCGGAGCCCGCCTCGGCGTGCTCCCAGACGCCTTGGCCGGGACGTTCACGTGCCCGCGCCAGGCCACGCCGTCGCTCACCCTGTCCTACCCGAACGGGGACCTCGGCGTACGCGGGACCCTGCTGGACTCGGACGTGGAGCTCGCCGTCGAGCTCTGCTACGACGGGCAGATCTGGTCCGAGCCGTACAACGCTCGGTTCATCAACCTGTCCTCTGAGTGGAACCTGGTCGACGACGGCACCGAGCACCGACACGCGGACCTGATCCACATCGGGCACCGCCTGGAGGGCGCCCTCGTGTGGGACGTCCCCTTCGCGGCAATGGACAAGGACGGCAAGTACCGCTTCCGCGACCGCAACGCCGGCGAGATCCTGCGCACCGTGTGGGACGCAGCCGTCAAGCGCGGCTGGGGCAAGGGCCTGGACCTGGACGTGTCCGCCACGTCCGACTCAGCCGGGCAGCGCTGGGCGCTGATCACGACCATCGCCTTCGACCCGTCGGTGTCGATCAAGTCCATCCTGGACTCGCTCATGAACATGGGCATGCTCGACTACCGCTGGAGGGGCCGCACTCTCCAGGTCTACAACCCCGACGCCGCGCTCAAGCGCGACAACCTCGACGTCGTGTGGCGCCTGGCGGCCGGCACGAAGTCCGCCCCGGAGAAGCTGGACTGGTCGCAGCTGTGCACTCACGTCCTGGTGAAGGGGGACGAGGGCAAGACCTGGACCTTCCCCAACCCTGAGGCGCCGGCGGGCATGCCCCGCACCGAGAAGGTTGTGGACGCCGGCGGCGTGACCCTGGAGGCCACCGCCCGCAGGGTTGCCGCTCTGACTATGAAGACCGGCGCCTCCCCGGCGGCGGAGGTCAAGCGCGAGTGGGAGGCCGACGACCTTCAGTGGCTTCCCTTCGAGGACTACGCCCTGGGCGACTGGATCCGCGTGGAGCGGTCCAATGGCCTGGAGCGCATGCGGGTCTCGCAGATCTCCATCTCGGTGACGGAGAACGGCCGCTGCCAGGGCCACACGACCTTCGGCACCGTGCTGGACGACGTCCTGTCGCGCCTCGCCAAGCGGCAGAAAGGCATTCTCGGGGCAGTCAACTCCGACGGGAAGAACCCTCGGCCGGAGAAACCGAAGAGCAAGTACGCGCCGGTGCCTCCTCAGGGGCTTGTCGTCACCTCGGACGTGGTGATCAACGATCAGGGCTGGCCTCGCGCCGTCGCAACCCTGAAGTGGTCCCCCGTCGAGACCGACGCCCTGGGAGTAGCCGTGGACGTCACCGGCTATGAGATCTCGGCGCGTCAGCTGCCGTTCCTGTCCGGCCCGATGAGCACCTCCAAGGAGACGCAGGCCCAGATCGCCAACCTGACGGCCGGCCTGAAGTACGCGTTCAAGGTCCGTGCCGTGACCGCGGACACAACCGGCACGTGGTCGCAGGAGGTCGAGGCCACGATGGCGATCGACACCGATCCGCCGCCGGTGCCGACGGCGCCGGTCCTCACTCAGACCCTAGGCGTGCTCGGCATCTACTGGAACGGCATGGGCACCGGCGGGGCGGGCATGCCTTCCGACTTCGCGGGCATCGAGGTGTCGGTGCGTGAGCCTGGCCTGACGCCCCAGAAATTCGCGGACATGCCGGTGCCGCTTCAGCGCACCAACCTCGCGGGACTGGAGATCCGTGAGTGGGAGGTGCGCCTGAGGTCCTACGACCGGGCCGGCAACCGCTCGGAGTGGGGTCCCGGCGCCCGGGTAACGCTCAAGCAGAACGTCGACACGGACGCCATCGTCAAGCAGGTCGAGGAGAAGCTCAAGAACTCCGACGCCATGCAGCAGGCGGCTCGCGAGGGCACGCTCAAGGAGATGAAGCACCTCACCGAGGCCATGACCCAGGTGGCCACCAACCTCGTAACGTCAGGACCCGTCCCGCCGGATAGTGGGACAATAGGGTCCAGCATGTGGATCGCACCCGACGGGCGGATCTTCGTCCTCAGAGCCAAAGGAGACGACTAATGCAGCCATACGCAGCCGCTAAGCAGTGGAGGGACGGGTTCGGCGCGAACGAGACCCGCATAACTGCTGCCGACCTCATCCACATCGAGGACGGCATCAGCGCCGCCACCCAGGGCGTGACCAACCTGGAGACGAAGGTTAACGGCCAGCCCGCCGAGATCCTGAAGCAGGTCCAGACGATCGCCGAGGGCATCAAGACGATGATGAACAAGGCCATCCCGATCGGCACCATCGCCATGTACGGCGCCGACGCGGACCCCGAGGGGTGGATCCGCTGCGACGGGCGCCTGGTTGATCGCAACACCTACCCGACGCTGTTCCGCGTGATCGGCACCAAGTTCGGTTCGACCACGGTCTCCAACTTCCGGGTGCCGGACTTCCGGGAGCGCGTCCCGGTCGGCGCCGGCAACGGCTCAAAGTACGACCTGAACGACAAGGGTGGCGCCACGACCATCAACCTGACGGTGGACCAGCTGCCCGCGCACACCCACAATATCGGTGAGGTGGAGGACCAGAACCGCCGCTTCCAGGCGCGCACCGCTAACCAGGACATCGGCATCGGCACGTCGGGCTACACCTACCTGACGTCCACCGGCAACAACGAATCTGGCCGTAGCCCGATCGCGGCCTCCACCGGCTCGGGCGCGCCGATTGACGTGCGCCAGCCGTACCTCGGCACGATCTACATCATCAGGGCGCTGTAATGCCGGGCCCGAAGAAGCCGTTCCTCGCCGGCGAGGGGGCACGCGGCGCCCAGTACGTAACCGTCCCGGCGTTCGCCGCCCCCGGACACTCGTCCCCGTCCAACTCGCGGGACGCTCCGGGCTCAACCGTCGTCTACTCCCCCAAGGGGTGGAAGTGGGAGGAGGCCGGGGACGACTACTCCAAGACGGTCTCCAAGCTGACCGCCGCCACGATGGAGTCCGCGGTGCGCCGCGTCAAGACATCCTTCGGGGAGGTCTTCTACATCCGTGGCGATTCTGAGACCGTGCCGCCGTTCTCAGGCACCGCCGTTGGCGACACCTGCCGCGTCCAGGACGCTCAGACCCTGAACATCACGGCGGAGTGGCGCTGGGACGGCGCGCACTGGGAACGGATGAAGGTCACGAGTGAGCAGATCAGCAACCTCGACGTCGGAAAGCTGACGGCCGGCGCCGCCAACATCGCCGAGGTCACTGCCCGCAAGATCGCCTCCGACGTCGGCCGCTTCCTGGAGATCACCACGGACCAGCTCACCGTCACCGGTAACGCCTCCTTCGTGAACGCCACCGCCCACCACGTGTGGTCGGAGATCGTGACCGCTAAGCAGGGTGAGTACGAGCAGATCCACGCGGGGATGATCGCTGCCAACGCGATCACCGCCAACAAGATCCAGGCGGGCGCTATCGACGGCATGGTCATCACCGGGGCGACGATCCAGACCAATCGGACCCCTAATCGCGGAATGAAGATCTCCAACTCCGGCATGCAGGTGTACGCGTCCAACGGCTGGAAGGCCTTGGACATCAACGCGTGGAACGGGGACATCATCATCAACGGCCGCCTCGGGCGGCGCGACACGTGGTCGGAGTGCTACTTCGACGACATCGTGTGGGCACAGACCGGCACGGACACCTCCCGTACCGGGGCGAAGATCGGGTGCGGCCTAGTGTTCAACTCCCTGGAGGACGACTGGGAGGACGGCGGACTCTTCATCCAGCGGGACTCTCAGACCCGCTCCCCGTCGATCACGTTGCAGTCGGCGGCTCCGAAGGGGGCCGCTGAGCGGCCGTCCCTCGTCCTGGGTACCCAGCAGGTGTCGATCTCGATCGGTCCTAACGCGAACTGGGGGACCTTGGCGCTGAGCAAGTTCGGGTTCTCATCCCGGGTGAACTCGGCGTCCTTAGCCTATAGCGACGGGGAGATCGCCTACCGGAAGATCTCGGACAACAACTTCTCCTACCTGGGAGTGGGCCGTAACTGGGTCAGCCTCGCCATGCTGGGAAACAAGAACACTGGGGTGTGGTCAGACAACAGCGGAGTAGCGTTTGCCTGGAGACTCGAACCCAGGATCTACCTGGATAACTCCGGCATTCACATGACGGGTAACAAGAAGTTCACAATGCCGGTCCCGAAGTTGACCAAGGAGAAGGGCATGTGGCTGTCCCACGCCTGTACCGAGTCGCCCTACGACGGCCTCGAGTACTGGGAGAACCTGAGGCTGGACGACTCCGGGCACACCTCGTGGGCGTTGCCGGACTACGTGCCCCTGATCGCCTCTCCCAAGGCCCCGTGGGTCGTCTTCGCCTCGGGCACCGCTACGGCGACGCTGGACAAGTCCAACCCAGACGAGTGGGTGGTGCGGGTCTCCGGAGACCCTGGCGCGGCCGTAGACGTCCTTGTCAAGGGCGCCCGCATGGTCGACTTCGGGGACGTGGATGAGGATGGCGAGCCGATCCTGCGGGACGACTCCCGAAAGTCTCGGTGGGAGCTTCCACCCAACCCTAACGGGGGCGGGGACCCCGGCGGAGATGAACCAGCCTCGGGGGACGACATGTCCCTGCCCGGCACGTACTATGGACCTGTACCTCGCCCAGAAGATTGGAGCAATGACAATGGAACCGCAGAGTAGCCAGGTCGACGCGCTCGCCGTGATCGACGCGCTGACGATGGAGATCGCCGCCCTGACCCGCAGAGCCGTGGTGGCTGAGCAGCAGGTAGCGGCCCTCATGGCCGAGAAGAGCGAGAGCAAGGAGAGCAAGTGACCGTAGGATCCGTTACCGCCGAGATCGCCCGTCGCATCTGCGACAGCGAGAACGTCGGCTACAGCCAGCCCGAGCGCCGGTCGTGGTACGCCGCGGCCGACGCCCGCGGGCGCGTCTCCAGCCCGCAGAACGCGGACTGTTCGTCCCTGGCGTGTGGTGCCATCTCCTATGGCATCCATCACACCTACGGTGTGCCGTGGGGACATGCCGCCCTCCTGGAGATCAACGACTACTGGACCGGCAACATGCGTGCCGGGATGGAGTCGCACGGCTTCAACGAGGTCCACTGGTCAGACGAGAACCTCACGCCCGACGGCGGCTTCCAGGTGGGCGACATCATTCTGTCGGCCGCTAACGAGGGCGGCGTCGGCCACGTCGTGGTCGTCGTCGAGAGTGGCAGCGACCCGCTCGTGTCCGAGGCGTGGATCGCTGAGGACGGGAGCATAGACGGCTACGCCGGCGACACCACGGGCCAGGAGACCCGCACCGTCCGCTACAGCAGCCACCCGCACACCCAGCGCGGCGCGTGGACATCCTGCCACCGCTTCAACGAGGCGAAGTTCCTCCAGCAGTGGCCTCAGTTCGCCAAGTGGAAGGCGTCGGCTCCGGCCAAGCCGGCCGCCCCGGCCGCCCAGACGGCCGCGCCGCAGCACGCTCACGGGATCGACATCTCCAGCCACCAGGCCGGCCTGAACGTGGCAGGGATCTGGGCCGACTTCGTCATCGTCAAGGCGACCGAGGACGACGACTACGCCAATCCGTACATGGTCTCCCAAGCCAACGCGACGCTTGCCGCCTCGAAGCGCCTGGGGTTCTACCACTTCGCCCGCCCAGGTGACGCGGCTGCCCAGGCCAGGTACTTCGTATCCGCCGTCGGCTCCCTCCGCAGCAGGGCCACCCTGTGGCTCGACTGGGAGGACAACGCCGTCGCGCAGGGCCCCTCCTGGGCGAAGACGTTCCTGGACACCGTGAAGTCCCTGACCGGCTCAACGCCGGGCATCTACATGAACGGCAGCGCCGTGAACGGCTACGACTGGTCTGCTGTGGCCTCCCAGTACCCGCTCTGGTACGCGGGTGGTCCGAACTACTCGGACTACGGGCAGCCCTACTCGGACCCGGCCGTGCCTAATGTCTCCTACTGGGGTCAGCCGCTCATTCACCAGTACACCGAGGACGGCAGCCTGCCAGGCTACTCGGGCACGCTCGACCTGAACCGCCTGCGCGACCGCTCAGCATGGGACCGGATGATCAACGGCGGAGCAGTCACCTCCGCACCCGCAGCTCCCGCAGCCTCGGCCACGCCGTCGGCGAGCCCCTACACCGGCAAGAAGAACAAGTCCGACGGCCAATCGGAGCTGATCTGCAACGGGGTCTTCGGGATCGCTACGATCGGGCGGCTCCAGCAGGTCATGGGGACCCCGATCGACGGCGTCCTGAACGAGGACGGCAGCCCCGCCGTCTCCAGGCTTCAGGCGTTCCTGAACGCCGCCGTCCCGGCGTCCACTCAGACCGCCTTGAACGACTCGCCCCGCCTGGCTGAGGACGGAGTCCTCGGAGAAGCCACGTGGAGGACGCTCCAGTTCCTCATCATGGCCTGGCACAAGGAGTACCTGCCACAGGGGTGGGACTTCGCGGACTGGGTCGACGGGGAACCCGGCACTGCCACGATCGGCGCTCTCCAGCGCGCTCTCAACAACTCCAAGGCCGGATCCCGGAGGCTGTGGTGAGGTCGTGACATCGTCGTGACCTATAGAAAGCTCACAGACTCATAGGGATACACTAAGGGCGGGGACTCACGAGGTCCCCGCCCTTACCTATGGAAGGAGAACATGTGAAGTACGCAACCGCGACGTTCTGGGAGGGCCTGGCCGAGCGCGCCATCTCCACCTTTGCGCAGTCCCTCGTGGGCGCCTTCGGTGTCGGCACCTCGCTCTTCGGCCTGGACTGGAAGGGCGCTCTGGGCATCGCCGGAGCGGCCGCCCTGGCCTCGGTCCTGAAGTCGTTCTCCCTGCCCGAGGAGACCGACCGCGCCGTGGCCTCGGCCGAGGTGGAGGCCTACAACCCCCGCCACGCCTCCGGCCTGGCCGACTGAGGTAGTCCCGTGGATTCAGCAGGGCAGTCCTCGCCGATCCTCGCAGTGCTCGCCTCGCCGGAGGTCATCACGGCGGGGACGGCCCTGCTGGCCGCACTCCTCGCCTGGCTCAGGGTCACGATCAACAAGCAGCAGCAGCGCCTGGAGGAGAGGATGACCCGAATGGACGCCCACGTCGTGAGAGCGGCAAACGCAGCCGAGTCGGCCTCGGAGGGCGTCCACAACAACCACAGCGAGAACCTGCGAGACGACCTCGACTCCAAATTCGGACAGGTTCTCGACGGGCTGGCCCGCCTGACCGCGTTGGTCGACGACCTCCGCGAGTCGGACCGGCAGCACGACGCCCGCATGGCCCGCCTGGAGACGCAGATCGAGGGCGTCCGCAATGACGCCCGTACTGATAGGTCCCACCTATACACGGAGGTCCAATCATTACATGATCGTATTGATAGGGTAAAGTCTGAGACGAAACCGTTACGTCAGGAGCCCAGATGACCTCCCCCACCGCAACAATCACCGGCCGAGTCGTAGGCCCTGACGGTCTGGGGCGCCTGGGCCGCCTCATCCTCACCCCCACCAGTCTCAGCGCCCCTCTCCCGGACCGGGACGTCGTCGCGGGTCGAGCCTCGTTCCGCCTCGACACTGACGGATATCTAGTAGGCCCGGCCGGCCGGACGGTCACTATTTCCCCCGGAGACTATGAGATAGATCTCAATATCCCCGGAGACTCTGGCGTCCACCTGCGCCGGCGAGTAACGCTCTCCTCGGGCCAGACCTTCACGCTCGCGGATCTGCTGTCGGGGACCTATACCCCTCCCCGGCCACCCACGCCACCCACTCCCCAGCCGCCGACAGACGGAATCCTGACTCCGGGCGGTCACGAGGTCCGCCACTCCGGCGGCCTGGACGCCCTGGAGGCCGTCAACCCGGTCGAGGTCGTTGACCTCGGGGACGGGGTCCTCACCTGGCGAAAGATTGACGACGGGCTGGTCCGTCCAGACGGTCGAGGTGTCCAGGATGCGGACACTCCGGGTATCCTTGAGGCTATGGATAAGGCCTCGGTCATAGACCTTGGCAATGGAGCACTCACCTGGAGGTAGACGGCTATGGCCGATCTCACATGGTACAGCCGCGAGGGCGCGGACCAGCGCTTCCTGACGAAGAGCGAGGCCTCCGGCCTGGCCTCGAAGGAGGAGAGCACTCAGGGCGACGTCTCCCTGGGCGAGCGGATCGACGCCGTTAAGGCTACGGCTGAGGCGGCCCTGCCAGCGGCCACCGCCGCCACCACCTACGCCACGAAGGCCGAGCTCGCCCAGGCTCAGCTGGGCGGCGGCGGCCAGGCTCCTGACCTCTCCGGACTCGCGACGAAGGCTGAGGTGCGGGCCGCCGACACGGCCCTCGGCCAGCGCATTGACGCCTCCGCAACCAAGGCCGAGCTGGGAGACTACCTGCGGAAGACCGACGCTACCAGCACCTACGCCACGAAAACTGAGCTGGAGCAGGTCAAGAACCAGCAGGGCGGCGGATCTCCCGCCCCGTCCCCGGCTCCTGCCGACGCCCCGCTCGCAGCGCTCCCGCTCCGTGCCGGGCAGGGAGTCCCGACCGTCGGGTTCTTTGGTGACTCCTGGAGCACCGAGAGCACTATGGGGCAGGGCTTCAACCTGCCGTCCGTCGTGTCGCGCGCGCTGGGCTGCGTTCCGGCGTTCAGCGCGGTAGACGGCTCCGGCTTCGGCTACTCGGCCTCGGGCCGTGACGGCTTCGAGGTGGACTCCCGCGTCAACGCCGTCTGCGCAGCCGCTCCGAACCTCATCGTCACCATCGGCTCCCTGAACGCCGACAAGGTGATCGACAACGGCGACGCTACCGGCTCGGCGATCACGGAGGCCGTGAAGTCGTTCATCTCCAAGGTCCGCGCCAAGCTCCCCAACGTGCCGATCGTCGTGCTCGGCCCGCAGCCGTCCTCGGTGGCCCGCCTCCAGTCCCGCTCCGCCCACGTCAACGTCGAGGCGACGAAGGCCGGCGTGATTGCCAGCGGCGGGCTCACGGCGGGCATCGCCTTCGTGGACTGGCTCGGCGTGGTCGACAGCCAGGCGGTGCCGTGGCGTGACGGCCGTGTGTGCGCTACAGGCGACGTGGTGATCTACAACGGAGTCGCCTACCGGGTGACCCGGGCCTGGGTGCCCGTATCCGGTCAGACTCCGCTCTCGTCAGACGCCCCCGTCGTCCAGGTGTCCGACGTCCTGTCCGGTACTGGCAACTCCGGCGCGGCCAAGGGCGACGGCACCCGCGACACCCTCCTTCTGAGCGACGATACGCACCCGACCAAGATGGGCGCGGCCGCCTTCGGGGCCGCCGCTGCGAAGCGGATCGCCGACGCTGTGGCCTCCCTGGCCTCGTGGGCCAAGGCCCATGGGCCAGTCGTCCCGGCCGCGCCCGCAGCTCCGCCTACCCCGCCGCCGGCTCAGGGCGATGGCCTGCCGGTAATGGCGTGGCTCTCCGGCGGGTGGGGTACCGCTGACCGGGTCGGCTACTCGGCCGCGGACCTCAGCGCTGTCGCCGCCCTGAAGCCCTCCCAGGTGGCCCTCCCGATCCAGAACACCGTCGACACGGCCGACGCCGCTGTCGCTATCCCACCGGCCGCTAACGACAACATCGGCACGAGTCGGAAGTTCTCGGACAGTTCGCTTCAGGGGCTACGCAATCTCGGTATCGACGTGTCGGGCATGGTTGAGGCGATCGACGCGCTCGAGGCCGCCGGCATCGAGGTCCTGCCGAACGTCCGCAACGGACTCTCCGACGCGGCGGCCGCGTGGTACAAGTCCTCGGACGGGAAGATCCACACCCTCCTCGGCAAGCGGGTCGGGAAGACGTACCAGTCGATCCACGGCCGCGGGCAGTCCAAGCTGCACGGCATCATGAATACCGAGTACCCGACGTTTACCCGCGTCGTGGACGCTACGGACGCCACAGCGGACTGGATGCTCACGGACACGGTCAAGGACGCCCAGAAGGGCATCCTGTCGGCCTCCAAGGCCGGCGCACCGGTGTGGAGAGCCGCCAAGACGACCTTCCCTGACGGCGTGTGGGTGCTCGTCGAGTCCAAGGACGAGCAGGAGACCGCCAAGAGCGCCGCCCAGGCGGCCGGCGTGACCATCGTCGGCTGGGCCGTGCCTACGGCTGAGGCTCTGGCCGCTATCAAGGGCTGACGGCACGACAAGGCTCCCGCTTGTACCAGTCCGGTTACAAGCGGGAGCCTTAGCGTTTCAGGAGTAGAGCTCCCAGGACGATGCGTTCCCGTCCCGGGCCTCGAAGGTGAGGATGGCGGGCTTGGTGGAGTCCCCGGAGATGTTCGTCCACCAGTCTGAGCCGCGGTCGGCGGAGGGGCAGGAGATGATCCAGCGTGCGTCCCCGACCTGGCGAACGCCGAAGTTGTGCCAGTGCCCGTGCACTAAGATCCGGGCGTCGTAGAGGCCGCTACGGCGGCCGAACGCTAGGTCCCTGAACCAGGTAGGCACCTTGCTCTGCGAGCCCGCCAGATGGCCGTGCGTGAAGCCTATGCGGGTGCCGTCCGCGGCGTCCACGGTGACGGCCTCCTCCCACTTCTCGGGCCGGTGGAACGACACGTGCTCAAAGCCGGAGCGGTCCTCCAGGATGTCCTCGATGTTGTGGGAGATCATGATGCCGAAGTCGTCGTCCGGTGCGTTGGCGCGGCTGCTCTTCCCCATGCCGGTCCGCACCGCGCAGTGGTTGGACGGGACCGCAACGTAGTACATGGAGCTGCACAGCGGCGCGAACGTGCGGAGGGCCTCGGCATAGAGACGCTGCACGGTGCGGATCTGGTCGGTGAGGCTCAGGTCGTTGGTCTGGGCCTGGGCGGCCACGTTCCAGAAACCCTCAGTGCTGTCTCCGACGTCGGCGAGGATGATGCGCTTGTAGGAGCCTCTGAAGCGGGTGTCGTCTGCGATGTCGTGGATAGCTCTACGGACGAGACGCACCGTATCCTCGGTGCCCCCGCCGCTGCCTGTCGCTCCCATCTGGAAGTCCGCGAGGCAGACCACAAGGGTGTCTTCGTAATCCTTGAGGATCGGTGCAGGCTTCGGCAGGAGGGGCTCCCGGAAGACCTGCTCCAGGTCCTCGTAGGAGAGGCGCTTGGCCTCCTCCATCTCGATGGAGCCGGGGCGGTACTCGATCTTCTCGTAACTGCCGTCGGCGAGGCGGACCGTCTTGCCGCGCTTCGTGATGGCGCCTACGGGAAGGTCGAAGAACTCGTCTCGGCTGAGCTCATCCCGGCTCTTGCGCTTCAGGGCGCGCCGGTGCCGACGCACGGTCGCCTCGGAGGTGTTGAACTCCTCGGCCAGGTCGATGTTCGTCTTTCGCTCCCTCTCAGGCAGCGCGTCGTTGGCGATGATCGCCTCATCCAGCGGGCTCATAGGTCTCCTATCGTGAGGTTGCTGGGAATGCTGAGGACAGTTTATCCCCCATCCCCAACCTTTTCCACAATCCCCGAACATATTGAGACTGGGTTGCGTAAATCACATACATGGACCTGGGCAGAGGTTGCCTTCGCCTCACTACTGACCTACAGTCGATGTAGGCCGAGATACGGCCAACCCAGTAGATAGGTCCCGCCATGAAGAATCAGTACGAGTACACAATCAACTCAACGGAAGACATCACTAGAGCTCTAACGGAGGCCGAGCACGAGGGGTACTGGCTCAATCACTACAACTCGGCCTTCTACCTCCGAGGCACCGCCGGCGAGCCCATCTCGGTAGATGACTCCCTGGCGCACCTCCACGTTGTGACCTACGGCCCCGCCCCGGTCTGGGTCGCTGGAGAGGGTGAGACGACCGTTATCGCCGAGGAGTCTGCGGTTGTATACGCCACGGAGGGCGGCGTTGTGGATGCTTACGACTCGGCCACCGTCTACGCCTACGATCGCTCCGAGGTGGTCGTCCAAATGAATGCGGCCGTATACGTAGCCTCAGACGACGCGGACGTCGAAGCCTGGGGAAACTCGAAGGTCTATCTCCCCGCTCCGGGCACGGCCGGTTCCGAGGCCCAGGTACGCCTTGAAAATGCCGCCCAGATCATCCGCGGCGTCGCGCCATCCGACGCCTCCGCCAACTGATAGGAATATCCAATGAAGTACGAACACATCATCAATTCAGGCGGCGCCGTAACAGTCGCCCGGAGCCAGGCCCTCGCGGAGGGTGTCGAGTTAACTTTCTACAACTCTCTGTTCGTAATCCGTGGGGAGGTAGGGCATCCCATACCCGTCGACAACCGTCTCTACAACCTGAACGTAATTGCGGAGGGTCCTGCGCCCGTGTGGCTATCCGGTGAGGCAACCCTCAGGGCCGAGGGATCGGTCGTCGTGCATGCCTCCGAGAACAGTTACGTGGAAGCCCGGGCCTCCTCCACGGTGTACGCGTACGGCAACGCCGTGGTGAGCGCCCAGGATGACGCAACCGTCTACGCCAGATCGGACTCGGTAACCGTTACTGCTACCGGGAGGACTAGAGTCTTCCTCCCCCAGAAGGGTCAACCTGGAGCTGAGGCTGCGGTCGACGGCTTGAAGGACTCGGCTACCGTGATCCAGGAGCAGGCCTAGATAGAACACACATCGACCGTCACTCCATCCCAAACTATAGGAGAATCCAATGACATCCCTCTCTACCAATCACCTCGCCTTCCCCGGCAACTTCAACCCGCTGACCGAGCGGCGCGTGACCGCACAGTCATGGGTCAACGCCCTCCGCCCCTACCTGCGCTACGTGAGCACTGTGACAAAAGACGACGCCCCAGCCGTCCTGGCGGAGAACGGCCATGACCTCGTGCTGACCCTCACCGAGTCCGACGAGAAGCGAGGCCGCTGGCCTCTGTGGACTATGGAGATCTACTCCCGCAGCAGCCGTGTCGAGTACTCATACAAGGTCGGCAACCTCCAGGACGTGCTAGTCTCTCTCCTGCACGAGATCTGACTCTCGCCCACCGCCTTTGGAGAGTCGGCCTGCGAAGGCAAGGACGCCGCCAGAAACCCTCGGATTGACTACCCGGGGGTTTTCTGTTGCCTAGATCACTCTCATAGATTTTGTGAGCCCTTCACCCGTCACCTCACAAAATGTAGGCTGTACCCATCACCCGGCGACGGCATCCGCCGTCCCAGATAGGAGCAGTCATGAGCATCATGGACCTGGAGAAGATTGTGGGCCGGGCCAGGAAGGCCGCCCAGGGCTCGCACACGCCCTGCGGCCCGATCACGTGGGTCTGGGGTAAGGAGGACCTTAAGGTCCTCCTCAAGGCCATCCGCGCCTCGCAGAGGGTCGTCATGGACCTCGAGACCACCGGCCTGGACGAGTACGCGGAGGCCGGCGGAGACACCAACGGCGGCTACCCCGCCCGGATCGTCCTGGCCTCCCTTACCCTCCCGAGCGCTGAGCGCGCCGCGGCCGGCGCCTACAACTGGCGCACCTTCGACGGCGAGCAGCCGATGACCTACCTCGTACCCCTCTCACACCCGGCCTCGCCGCTGCTCGGCGCGTGGAGAAAGGTCATGGCGATCATCGGCCGTGAGATCAACCGCAGCGGGAAGCCCTTCGTCAACGCGAACATCAAGTTCGACGCCCGCTGGGTTTTCGCCCAGGCCGGCGTGGACCTGTCCGACCGTATCGAGTGGGATACGACCGTATCGTCCCAGCTGGTGGACACCGAGGCCCGCACCCGTCTGAAGATTCGCGCCGCGCGCGACTTCGGGATCGAAGAGTGGGACGACTTCGACCTCAGCACTCCCGGCGCCGCCGAGCAGGTGGACCTGATCCAGCTCGGCGAGTACGCGGCGCGTGACACCTACTACACCTGGAAGATCGAGGAGGAGCACCGCGACCAGATGTTCCTCACCGGTGACGAGGAGCCCTTCGACTCCGACGACATCCAGATGGCCCGCCTGGGCAAGGTCGCCACCTGCGTCTCCATGCCTACTGTGAAGACCCTCACAAAGGTGGAGCAGAGGGGCTTCCTCCTCGACGTCGACTGGGTCCATGCCAAGATCGAGGAGATGGACTCCCTGCGCCTGAAGGCCTGCGAGGACATCCTCGGCCTGTACGGGACCGCCCCGGCGCCGGCTCCGGCGAAGGACGGCGTGACCACGGCGGCCACGTCGAAGTGGTTCCAGGGCTTCGTGGCTCAAGCCATCGAGGCGGGCGACCTGCGTGTGACGGCGCGCACGGACTCCGGAAACGCTCAGTGGAACAAGGCGGTCCTCATCGCCCAGCAGCGGCAGGGCAGCCCGGCCGCCGACGCGCTGCTGCGCCACCGTGACGCGACGAAGACGCTGGAGTTCCTGCGCTCCTGGCTGAAGCTCAAGGACCCCAACAACGTGATCCACGCCACCTACAACGTGGGATTTGTCCGCACGGGAAGATTAAGTTGTGCCTCCCCGAACCTCCAGCAGTGTGCAAGCTCACTAAAACCGGCCTTCATCCCCCGACCCGGTCACGTTCTGCTCGACCTCGACTACAGCCAGGTCGAGCTACGGGTGGCGGCTTTCATCTCGCGATCGGGGCCTATGATCGAGGCGTTCCAGCGGGGTGATGATCTTCACAGGCTCCTCGCCGCGAGGATCGCCGGCAAGGCGCCCGAGGACGTGACCTCGATGGAGCGCAAGCGGGCGAAGGCCGGCAACTTCGGCCTCCTCTACGGCATGAGCCCTGGCGGATTCCAGTCCTACGCCGCCACTGCCTATGACGTTTCTCTCACTTTGGCCGAGGCTCAGGCCGTCCACAGCGCATTCTTCGAGATGTGGGATGGCATGCGCCAGTGGCACGAGCGAGCCAAGCGCCGGGCCTACGAGCGTGGCTATGTGACGTCCCCCATAGGCCGCACTCAGTGGCTCAGCGACCTGTACTCGAAGAGCTCGTTTAAGTCCTCCCACGCTGAGCGCAACGCCCTGAACAGTCCCGTGCAGGGCTTCGGCTCGGACCTCATGCAGATGGCCGCTGCGTCGATCATGGGCACGCTGCCCGGCTACCCGCTCCCCCGCGTCGAAGGGGCGCATGTCGTGGCCACCGTGCATGACGAGATCTGCATCGAGGTCCCCGAGGACCGCTGGCAGGAGATCCTTATCGAGTGCAAGCGCCGGATGGAGGACGTCAACACGTTCCTGCGCCCGCTCGACTGCCAGATGGACGTGCCCGTAGTGGCAGGTCCCTCGGCCGGCACCCGGTGGGGCGTGCACGACCTGCACGATGAGGACGACCCGCTCCCAGCCGTCTGATTGAGACTTACGTCTCAAAACCTCAAAACCGGGAATACGTTGGAAACGCTGGGGAAAGTCCTGTATTCCCGCATTCTCGGAGACATGCATCACACTTTCACCCCACATCTCCTGAGACATACGTCTCAAAACTCAGAAATCGGGAATACGCAGTGATTGCAACGTATTCTAGCCTATTCCCAACTAGCCAAGAGACCTGCATCACACCACACTTTAGGAGACACCATGCGCAACGCGCTTCGTACCTACCCCGCCCGCAAGGCCACTATCCAGGGCCGCCCAGCCGTCCAGGTCAGGGACACGAAGAACGAGATCGAGTACTGGGTCGAGATCACCGAGGAGCCGGACGCCGGCGGCCGCTACCACGTCGTGAACCTCCTGTGCCGCCCAGACGAGGGCGTTCGCTTCCCCGACAGTGTCCCCCACAGGACCCTCTGTGAAATCGCCGCAAACGTGCTTGAGAGGGCCGAGAAGCCTGCACGAGGGGGCAACCAGTACCGAGGGGCGCCCGTCGAGACGCTGCGGACCATGATCGAGGAGGGCAAGACCCGCACCGACATCGCCAAGGAGCTGGGCCGCAGCATCTATACCGTGGACTCCTGGCTACGCAGGGCTCGCCGTATCGACCCGACCTTCCCAGGCACGATGACGAGGGGCGGGACACGCCGCCCGGCCCGCAACAAGACCCCCTACCGACGGGCTCCGAGGGACGCCTGAGCCCCGGATCGGAGGGCCCCAGCCATCGCGGCTGGGGCCCTTTTGTGTGCCCTGAATCACTCCCCAGGCCGCCTGTCCGCATGCTGAGACAGGTGTCCGCATAGTGAGACAAGTGACGCCGGTCACGCCCTTTCAGCCCTTCCGCAGCCTCCCGTCTCACATTCTGGACACATGTATGCTGGTTGTATGGAGTCATACGGTTTGCCCCGCAAAGTTTGCACTTTTGCGCTATTGCTGGGGTTCATCGGCGTGTCGGACCGTATTCCCAAATCGGCCTGTGATGAATATCCCACTTTTACGGGCCTATTCCGTGAACAACATCATCGTTTTGCGCTTGAATTCCGCCCCGGAATTTGCCATCATGCGCGCCCGCGCGCGCCCACACACACTCGCGCCCCCGGGTCTCCTCCCTGACGAAGTCAGGGGGGAGGAGACCCGAGGGGCGCTCGTGTTGTGTGGGTAGTGGAATATATGTATATATGTGACCTGGGCCACTCCGTTGCCGGTGCCGGTTCCGCACCCGTTGCCGGTTCCGACCCGACCCCTCGCTCCGCTGCGCTGCGCTTCGGGGTCGGGTCTTTGAACCCCGGTTCGAACCGCGGCCGTCGCAAGCGCCTGGGAGGCTCGCCCCTGCGGTGTCCCCGCGAAAGGCGCTGCGGCGCTGGGGCGCCGGTCGCCCGCGGGTCCTCGCAGGTTCTCGGCTCCCCGGCGGAGAGGCTTTCCTCGGGTCGCCGTGTTGAGGCTCGCTCCGCTGCGCTGCGCTCGGTCAACACGCCCGCCCCTCGGGCCTCTCAGCGACCTCGGACTCCGACGGCGGTCAGTCCCGAACAGCCTTCGATCCAAGGCTTGGACGTACCCGCCACCGCACCTTCGTGCCGGGGAGAGGCCCGTACATGCCCCTCAGAGGCCGTGTAAGCCCTTCTGAGGGACTTTTACCCCGTCCCCGCACTCCCGGAGGGGTACGGCCCTGAAAGGCGCTCAGAATGGCTTAGAACGCCTCAGAGGAACTCCGGCGCCGGCCCGCGGCGGGCAGTGCCGGCCCACACACACACACACCTTCGTTCCGGGAGGGCCGCGCCACCCGCCCCGCGCAAATGTGACGACACTCACGGCAGGAAATCTCATTTCGACTTGCGCCCGCCCCCCGGGGATGTGGTTTAATAGTTCCAGCGCCGCCGAGGGAGCGAAACTCCTAGGACCGGCCACCGCGATTCAGCGGTGGAAACGGCCCGGTTCTAACTGAGTGAGGAACTAACCCGAGGCGGGGCGATACCCGGTAAGCCGGGAGGCTTTGCGAGTACGCGATGGCCTGGACGGACGGGGCAGCCTCGGAGGATCAGCCGAGGGCCCTAAGCCAAGTCGACCACCGCTAGAAGGCTCGCAGGGCTCGGACAACTGGATTCCGCTAACCATCTTTACGCAGCGGAGGAATGGACCTCGTAGGCCCTCACACCAAACCTGGCTCGTAGTCGGGGAGGACACCGCGGTTGGAGTCTCCAAAGTGGGCGGAGGGGGAGCACGGGTTGAGAGCCCGTCCGGTATCGGTAAACTCGCGCTGCCGAGCGACGAGGTGACGAGCCGGACGACCAGCTCGAAGCGTGCTCACGGCGTCATCGACAGGTCCCGAGACGTGGGGGGAAGCTGCTCGCAAGGGTTCCCCGCTGAAACGCTTCCTCGGTATTCCCATGTAAAACGGCCCCTTACGAGCGCTTCATCATCACTGTCGAGCTCGGGCGGGGTACGGGACTTGAGAACATCGAGCGAGGGGAACTGCCTCTGCGGGACCGTGCGAATGCGTGATGGATCAATCGGCCGCGTATGCAGGACCTGAGACACAAGATTCGCCCGGACGTCTAGTCAACGTCCCATGAGCCTTCGTAAAGAATGGACTTACCAGCCGCGGGACGCGGCAACCGCCCGGCCACCTAGGCCCTCGGAGCCTTGAGGTTCCAATACCCTTCGGGTAGTGTATGCGGGGCATACACCCGACAGAGGAGATGACATGCCCCGCCCCAGCAAGGACAAGCTCGTTCCCTACGTGGACGACCGCCCAGACCTCGACCAGCGGTTCGCACCGTTGGATGCCCCCACATCGATCGACTTCGGCCGGAAGCCGGGTGACCCTTCCGGACCTCGCAAGTCGGTCAGCTTCAGGATGAGGGAGGCTACCTGGGACCGCGTCGTCCGCCGGGCAGAGCGCCAGGGCCTTCAGCCCAGGATCGTCCTAGCGCGCCTCATGGAGGCGTACGGGAATCGCGAGCTAGATCTGGCTCCACACCCTTCGGGGATCAAGGTGACTCCCCATCGGACCACCTTCACCAATCCAGACAACCCCTCGAACCGGTGACCGGCTGACTACCGGTCACCGGTTTCAGGGCATCTGCCTCCACTGTCCCACCTAGCGACTTACCCAGGACCCATGAGCACAACTGAGCAGCATAACGCGGCCGTCGTCGAGGCGGCCCTTGACGCGTACCGTAGGGGACTAACGCCTCTGCCCATTACTCGTCACTCCAAGAGCCCCACGATGGCCGGCTGGACGAAGCTCCGCTGGCCGGACCCCGCGATCGACACCGGCGAGGGCGAGGACGCCGTCCGCGCCGCCTTCGAGGAGTACACGGCGGGCGGATCGACCAACCTCGGCATCCTCCTCGGCGAGGCCTCAGGCGACCTGATCGACGTCGACCTCGACCACCCCGCCGCGGCGCGGCTGAAGTCGTACCTGCTGCCCTACACGGCAGCGGTCCACGGCCGCGAGACGTCCCGCAAGTCGCACTACTGGTACCGCGCCAAGCCTGGCACCCTGCCGGCGACCCGGCGCCTGCGCATGCCCGACAAGTCGGGCCGAGGCTCCGGCGTGTCAGTCGAGATCCGTGGTAACGGGGCCCAGACCCTCGTGCCGCCCTCGATCCACCCCACCACGGCCGAGACCTACGAGTGGGAGGGTGAGCCTTGGGGCGGCGCCGAGGGCCCCGCCGTCGTGGACGGCACCGAGCTCCTGGCCCAGGTCGTCCTCCTCGGGCTGTGCTCCGTCCTGCTGGACTCGTGGCCGGGCCCGGGCCAGCGCCACGACGCCTACGTCGCCCTCGCCGGAGGCCTCCTTCGCTACGGCGACTCGCAGACCGTGCACCCGTTCTGGGAGCGCAACGCGGGCCTCGTCATCCGCACCCTCGCCCTGGCCACCCACGACGAGGACGGGGCCGAGCAGCGCGAGCGTGAGGCGATCTACACTACGAAGCGCCGCCTTCGGGAGGGCGGGGAGGCCACCGGCTTCACCCGCCTGGCCGAGTACATCGGGGAGGAGAGCGTGCAGCTCGTAGAGCGCCTCGTGCGCGACGCTGAGGCCGTGGCCGGCTTCGTGCCGGACGTGGCCGGCGACGTGCCGGGATGGCAGCCGCCATGGGCACGGCAGTGGGACGGCCTGACGATCGAGCTCGACGACTCGGCTCCGGGGCCCGAGTTCGTCGAGGCCGGTGACGCTGAAGGGCCCCGTTCGCTCGGGGCTCTCCTCCCGGAGCACGGCGTTGGGGGGGACGGAGTCAAGGAGGAAGGTCCCGATGAGGGCCCCTGCGAGGACTTGGACCCCCTGGACGCGCGCCCGTCGTCCTGGAGCCCCGTCGACCTGGAGCCGTACCTGACGGGGAAGCTCACCGTCCCGGACCCGGAGGTCTGCCGCCGCAACGACGGCGCCTGTCTCATGTACCGGGGCCGCGTGAACATGCTCTTCGGCTCCTCGGAGTCGGCGAAGTCGTGGATCGCCATGGCGATCTGCCTCCAGGAGATCGAGGCCGGCGGCCGCGCCCTGTACCTCGACTTCGAGGATGAGCCTGTCCAGACGCTCAACCGCCTGCGCCTGCTGGGCGCCGTGGACGACGACCTTCGGGCCCAGTTCTCCTACATTCGCCCCGAGGGCCCCCTGGCCGACATGCAGCGCAACAAGTGGGGCAAGGACCAGCCGACCAAGTCCGGCGAGTTCGCCCAGGATCAGTTCGACATGGCCCTGACCTCGCTCGACCCGGACATCATCGTGGCCGACGGTATGACGGCGCTCTACGGCCTGCACGGACTGGACGCGAATGACGCCGTCTCGACGGACGTCATCACGTCGTGGCTGAAGCGGCTGACCCGCAACGGTCGCTCGACGGTGATCATCATCGACCACCAGGCCAAGAGCGCCGAGAAGGGCTCCATGCCCATCGGCTCTCAGCACAAGGTCGCCATGGTGCAGGGGACCCTGCTCCAGGTGTGGCCGATCAAGCAGCCCATGCCCGGCGACGTCGGTGAGATGGAGCTGGTCGTGCTGAAGGACCGGCCCGGCCAGGTCCGTGCCCACTCCCAGAAGACGGGCGGGCGCGGAAAGGCTCAGGTGGCCGGCGTGGTCACGCTCGACAGCCGCACCGAGGGGCGTTCGTCCCTCGTCATCACTCCCCCGCGGCGCACTCCCTCAGGGGGTGGCGGCGTCCTGAACGCCGAGGGCGGGGACGTGAACGACGTTGAGCGTCGCGTGGAGCTGGACTTCACCGACATGTCCAAGATGATGGAGAAGATCGCCCAGCGCCAGGACGACGAGGACACGGTGATCGGGGCGTTCCGCGGCGAGATCGGCACCCAGATGAACTCTCGGGAGCTGTACGACATCATCGATCCGGACCTGCCTAGGTCGCGTACCAAGGCCGCCCTGGGCCGGCTGATCTCTCGAGGATGGATCATGTCCGCCGGGGATCGCGGCGGACACCGGTACACCTTGATCGCCGTCGGCGAGGACGGCCCTGCGGAGCGGAACCTGGACGACGAGGAGAGTGAGGACGCCGGTGCGTGACTTCGACAAGCTTCCCCTGCTGACGCCTGAAGAGGCGTTCGAGAGGGCGTGGGAGGAGGGCGGCTCGGCCCACCCCGTGTTCGATCGCGGATACCGTGTGCGGGGCCTGAATGACTGGAAGGCGATCGAGACCCTGCTACGACAGAACGACGTCCCCGACATCACCGTCGCGTCATTCGGCCTGAAGAAATTCGAGGAGATCCTTGACGCCATTGCCATGCTGCACTCTCGCGGCTGGCATCTTTGGCAGACGTCGGCGAATGTCTACGTCGACGGGGAGCGGAGGATCGTACAGGCGATCCGAGCCTATTACAGCGGAGATTAAGCCCCCAATCGGAGCAATTTCAACGGAATCTACCCCAGTGACGCAAGTCACTGGGGTAGACCTTTACGGGGCTTGCATCGCAGCATAAGCGCTGCGTAGTCTTGAGCCATCAAAGAAACGACCGCGAAAGCGGAAAGGAGAACTGAAATGGCACGCAAAGGCTCCATGCGGGAGCAGCGCAAGCGCTGGGCGAAGTGGGAGGCGTACCGCAACGAGATGTACGTGACCGACGAGAAGGCCCTCGCCCGCGCTTACCGGGAGTACAGTCTGACCGGCGTCCTGGAGGACCCGTGGACCGGCGACCGGTACTGCCCCTCCTGTGAGAAGCCCGAGCAGTACTGCGACTGCGGCACGGCGGCCTGACCCGGCATCTGATCACCGATCCCTATCAATCCACACCACCTATAAGGAATCACCATGAGCCCTAAGCCCGGAACCTACTCACTGACCTCACCCAACGCCGTCCATGCCAACCACGCCATCAGGCACGCCTACTGGGCGCTCGGAGCCACGATCGCCGTCATGGTCCTGCATACCCTGTCCACGGCCGACGGCCTCCTCGACATCGTGTGGGGAGCCTGGATGCTCTTCGAGTCCGTGCAGATCGTCCGCTACGGCGTCAAGGCGATCAAGGCCGGCATTCGGGACCGCAGGGTCCTGGCCTTCTCGATCCGCGAGGGAGCCTTCGTCTCGGTACCTGAGGAGGAGTACCTGTGAGAACACTACTGAGAGCTATCGCATTCATCATCAAGACCTATAGGAGGAGGCCGAGGTGAGCCGGCACGTCGTCAGTGCGGAGGAGATCATGCGCCGCGTGAAGGCCTCCCCTGGAGGAGACATCAGGGACTCCGACATCCAGGCCGTCAAGGGCAAGAAGCCGATCGACTACGTCCCTAGCCGGCGTGTCGGCCGTAACCGAACCAAGGCCGAGCTCGTCGGGGAGTACGTCCGCTACCTGACCGACATCCACGAGCGACGTAAGGACCTGCTGAGGATCCCGAAGGAGAAGCGGCAGGCACACATTCTCGCCGAGGCTGAGAAGGCCGCGGCACTGCACCTGAGAGAGAACCCATGAGCACCTACCCCTACGATATCGACAACGACAGCGCCGACTACTCACGGGTGCAGGCCCTGGGGAAGTACATCTCGCTCAAGCGGGGCAGCGACATCATCGCCGACGCGATCATCTACCATGGCGACTGCTGGTGGAAGGTCCTCGGGAACGGGACCACGATGGAGAGCGAGATCCTGTACGCCGAGAAGGCTGGGAGCCTCGAGGGCAGCGCCGAGGAGGTCAAGATCCCCGTCGACGAGTGCGAGGTGTATCCGTCCATCCGGGAAGGCGCCCCGCTTCAGTTTCAGAACGGCTCCCTCCTGAAGGAGTTCTGGCCCTGCTGCGGCCTGATCTACGTCAAAGATGCTCGCCGGAGATCTACGCAAGCTGATGAGAACGAGAAGGTCTTCGGCATCTTCGCGCTTCACTACGACTCTGACGGGGACCCCTACTACTACCCCGTCGATCAGGATATGCAGCCCGGAGTCGCGTCCGACTGGCTCCTCGACCCCAAGTATGACCTCATTCTCGACTGGGATCCGATCGACGTGGCCGACCTGCTGAGCCGGATGCGGGGGGAGGCCTCGGATGATTAAGTTCGAGTTCGGCGGGCCTCCCCGCTTCGCCCACCAGAAGCGTGGCCTGGCCAAGCTCATCGCCTGCGGCGGCGTCGGCGCCCTCCTCATGGAGCCGGGGACTGGGAAGACCGCGGTCACGCTGGACTACTGCTCCCTGCTGGCACTGTCCTCGCCGCGGCGTGAGGCTCGCGTCCTCGTGATCGGCCCTCTCGCCGCCGTCGACCAGTGGGCGCTCCAGGCCCCTAAGTGGGTCAGCCCTCAGGTCAACGTCTGGGCGGAGGCCCTGGGCGGGTCAGTCATGCAGCGTGTTGAGGCCCTGCGCTCCCGCGGCGGTAAGGACGTCGCCAAGCCTACTGGTGGCAAGGGCCGCGGCGCTGGGGACAACGTTCGCTCCCTCCACGCGAACCGCTCTTGGGCGCTGGCCGCCCGCCGTGACGGCGTCGAGCTGGACCGGAAGATGGCGGCCAAGGCCGGCCCGGAAGTCCTGGGCAGCTCCAAGCCGCGTCTCGTGATTGAGGCGATCAACCTGGACACCCTGTCCCAGCGCCGGCAGGTCGGGTCCAGGACGATGGCCGACGTCGTGCTGAGCGCCGTCACCGACTTCGATCCCGACCTCGTAGTGATCGACGAGATGCACAAGATCAAGTCCGTCTCCTCCAACGCGTCCCGCCTTGCGGGACGGATCGGTTCCCGCGTCGAGCGCCGGATCGGCCTGACCGGGACCGTCATCCCGCACTCCCCGCTCGACGTCTACGCACAGTGGAGGTTTCTCGACCCCAAAGCCTTCGGCCGGGTGCAGCCGAACGGCGAGCGCCGCGTGGCGACGTTCAAGCACTTCAAGGAGGACTACGCTGAAATGGGCGGCTACATGGGGCACGAGGTGGTCGGCTTCAAGAACCTGGACCGCCTGGAGGAGATCATGGGCGAGCGCTCATCGGTCGCCATCAAGGAGGAGTGCCTGGACCTGCCCGACGCCGTCGATACGGTCCTCCCTGTTGCCCTGAGCCCGAAGGAGCTGAAGGCGTACGAGGACATGCGCACGCAGCTCCAGGTCGAGTTCCGTGAGGAGGACGACACGCAGGAGGCCGACGGCGGGGACGCTGCCACCGCGGCCAGCCGTTTGGTCCGCATGACCCGCCTGAGGCAGATCACGGCTGGCCACCTGCCGGACGATGAGGGGCAGGTCCGAGAGATCGGCCGGTCCAAGGCGAAGACCATCGCCTCCCTCATCCACGACACGCTGGAGGACGAGAAGCGCATCGTCGTCTTCGGGACGTTCACCCGCGAGCTCGCCGCGCTGGAGGAGGAGATCGCCGACAAGCGGACCACGGTCCTGCGGATCGACGGCTCCACGAAGCCGGAGGACCGGCTGAAGATGCGCCAGCGCTTCGGGTCCGACGACCCTGCCCGGCTCGTCATCGTCGCTCAGATCAAGACGCTGTCGGTAGCGGTGAACGAGCTGGTCACCGCTCGGAACGCGATCTTCGCCTCCCTGCCTTGGCAGCGCGACGACATCGTTCAGGCCCGCGACCGCCTCAACCGCCTCGGCCAGAAAAGCGCAACCACGTTCTGGTACGCACTTGCACCGAACACTGTGGACGACCTAGTCTTCCAGGCCTATCAGGACCGCACGGACCTGGAGAAGGCCCTTATGAGTCACATCTACAACGATAGGTAAGAGCAATGAGTCCCACCCAGTGCCCCGAGAAGGACGTCATCACGGCCGAGAAGGCCACCTACTCCTCGCTGACCCTCCACCGCCGCTGCCCTCAGGCGTGGAAGTACCGCTACATCGACGGCCTGCGCAGGGCCCGGTCCGAGGTCACTCCCGCTCTCGACTTCGGGTCGTGGTTCCACGCCGTCCGCGCCGCCGACCGGCTGGCCAAAGGCCGAGCCGAGGGAACTTTGAAGGTCGAGCTCGAGGAGATCCAGACCACGGACACCGGTCCCACGTTTCCCGGCACCGTCTCGCCGGATGAGATCATCGCAGCCTCCCAGGACTACTGGGACAGGCTCGGCGAGACGGTCCGGGAGACCTGGATTGAGTGGCTAGGACAGCCCCTCCCCGACCGCCTCACCCACGTCTATACCGAGTGGAAGGAGCGTTGGGCCGAGGAGTCGGAGAACGAGGCCGTCATCGCCGTCGAGCAGCGCTGGGAGCGCGAGATCCCGGGGATGGGGGTTGTCCTGTGGGGGTACGTGGACGAGGTCTACCTGGATCGTAAGCGCGGCATCGTCGTGGTGCGAGACTGCAAGACGTCCGGCACACTCGGTCAGGTCACGGGCCTGGACGAGATGATGGACAGCCAGGTCCAGCTCTACGCGTGGGGACTGTCCCCGGACTGCCCCAAGTGGGGCCTCCCCGCCCCGCGCGCCGTTGCCTTCGACCGAGTACGGTCCAAGGCGCCGAAGACGCCTCGGCTCACGAAGGCCGGCAAGCTGTCCGCCTCGGTCAAGGACTACGACCTCCGTACGTACCTGGAGTGGTGCGCCGACGGCGTTTTCTTCGAGGGGATGAAGAGGGACGGGAGCGCCGCGGGGACCTACACGGCCGAGGAGGGCGAGATAGAGCGCCTGACCTCTCAGCAAGTCGTCTCCCAGTGGTTCGCCCGTCACCTGACCCCGATCAGCCCGCACCTGGTCCGCTCACACCTTCGGGCCGCGGCCGACACGTGCTCGGACATCTCTAGGACGCGGGTCCGTGCGGACCTGCGTGGAGAGGCGCCCCGCAACTTCGGGAAGGCGGCTTGCCAGTTCTGCGAGTTCGCCGACCTGTGCCGTGCGCAGATGGTCGGGGGACCTGGCGGGGAGTACGCACCGGAGGAGTACGGCCTCCGATACCGTGACCCGTCTAACAGCGGCCGGTAGCCTTCCAGGCTTGCAATGCCCGCCCGCATACACCTACAGTTAAGTCATCCACCCAATAGCGGAAGGAAATTCAATGACCAGTTTTGCCGGCGTCAACATCGTTGACGTTGAGGAGGAGGCGGCCGACTACGGCCGGTGGCTGATCCTAGGGGCACCCGGCTCAGGAAAGAGTTCTCTGGCCTCCACGGTCGCCACGATGGGCAAGACATTGTTCATCGACCTGCCCGGTGAGAAGGGCACGCAGTCCTTCAAGAACGCCCCCTACGCCAAGAACATCGATGTGGTCCGGCCCGAGAGCGTCACCGCTCTCGACGACATCTTCTGGAGCTTGGACAAGGGAGGGCACGGTTATAAGGCCGTCATCATCGACAGTCTCACCGCCCTTCAGAAGATGACGATGCGCTACCTCACTGGGTTCTCGGAGACCGCGGTGCGCGAGATCAAGCAAGGGACGGCACCCGCCGACCAGCGCACCTGGGGCCAGGCGCTTGACATCATGACCGACACCGCGGTTTTCTGGTACGGCCTGGCCGACGGCAACCGTTCCGAGCCGATGCACGTCGTCATGACCGCGCAGGTCAAGATGGTCGAGGACGAGATCAACGGCGGCGTTCGCCGCTCGCCGGACGTCCAGCGCGGCGCCCAGTCGATCATCCGTGCCACGCCGAACTACATCATCTACACCGACGTCGAGGAGGATCTAGACAACACCGGCCGCGACGACGGCCCCTCGCTGAAGCACATCGTCCGCTTCGGCACCGATCCGGAGTACGGGACCAAGGCCCGTATCCCCTACAACCTTCGCGGGAAGGTCCCGTCCGTTCTGGGACGCGACCACCCCGTGACTCTGGAGAAGCTCTCACGCTTCCTCGGAGTGGGCGGAGTCCCGGAGCGTAAGCCCGCCGCCGGCAAGTCGGCCAAGGCCGACGACTGACACCCAGTAACCCAACCACACAGGAGAAATCACCATGGCTCTGACCTTCGACTTCACCAACTACAAGGACACCTCCACCGCCCATGTTCCCGCCGGCACCTATCACGCCGAGGTCTCGGACTTCGAGGAGACGACCTCCAAGGCCGGTAACGTGATGTTCGTCATCTACCTGGAGATCACTGAGGGCGCTCACGCCGGACAGCAGATCATCGACCGACTCCCGCAGACGGAGAAGGCGATGTTCCGCAGCGCTGCCTTCCTCCAGGCCCTCGGAGTCAAGATCGCCAAGAAGAAGATCGCCCTGAACCCGCGCAGCCTCATCGGTCGCCCCGTCGACATCGTCGTGGAGGACGGCGATCCCTACAACGGCAAGGTCAAGTCCGAGGTGCGCGAGTATCTTCGCGCCACTAAGCCTGCGGAGTCCAAGCCCGCCGCTGCCGACCCGATGGCAGACGCTGAGGGGGAGCCCGAGGAGGCCGCGCCGGTCGAGTCGGCACCGGCCGAGGACGGCCCCGTCGAGATTGACGTTGACGCCCTCGACATCGACGATCTGGACCTCTGAGTCCTCTCACTGAGGCGGCCCCGCTTC
>ERZ772974.239-NODE-239-length-42632-cov-6.758085_pt1 | contig 42632 bp, 51 predicted proteins | sample MGYA00580671_ERZ772974 | MGnify/ENA primary metagenome ERZ772974 (study PRJEB29015, sample SAMEA2738065) | human oral metagenome | biome: human oral; feature: human-associated habitat; material: saliva | place: China | collected 2218 ... | reverse complement strand
AAGAATTAGTAATCAATATTGATCGCGTTTCTCGTGTTGTTAAAGGTGGACGACGCTTCCGCTTTAAAGCTCTTGTTGTTGTGGGTGACCGCAAAAACAAAGTTGGTGTTGGTGTAGCTAAAGGTCAAGATGTGACTGCAGCTATCGCTAAAGCAACAAATGTTGCAAAGAAAAATATGGTTGAAATAGCGCTTGAAGGCGACACAATTCCACACGAAGTTGAAAAGAAAGTAACTGGTGCACACGTTCTTTTGAAACCTGCCGCTCCTGGTACTGGTATTATCGCTGGTGGTGTTGTTCGACAAATCATTGGTGTAACGGGTATTCGAAACATGCTTTCGAAATCTCTTGGCTCAACAAACAAAGTTAACATTGCTTATGCAACAGTTGATGCTTTGAAGAGTCTTGTACCTAAAGACCAATGGCTAAATGCGCCAAAAAAAGCTAAAAAGGAGACTAAGTAATGAAATACAATGAACTCCAAGTTGCTGCAAATAAAGATCGAATCCGCGCTGGTCGTGGTATCGCTGCTGGTCGTGGTAAAACTGCTGGTCGTGGTACAAAAGGTCAAGGTGCTCGAACAGGTAAAAAACTTCGTGCAACTTTCCAAGGTGGTCAAAACCCACTTGTCCAAGCGACTCCAAAAGCTAAAGGATTCAAATCTTTGCGAAAACCAGCTCAAGTTGTTTATCTTGATCATCTAAATGATCTAGCTGGTGAAGTTGATAACTTCCGACTATTCGAAGAAGGATATATCGAAACTCCTTTCCACAAAGTTAAAGTTATCTCTCGAGGTGAATTGAACGAAAAAGTTACTTTGAAAGTTCAAGCAGCTTCAAAATCTGCTATCGAAGCTATTGAAAAAGCTGGTGGTAAATTTGAAAAAGTTGCTACACCTTTGAAAAAATCAGTAAAAGAAGAAAAATAATTCTTCTTGAAAATATTTAAAACAGCTCGAAAGGGCTGTTTTAAATAATATTAAACTCTGCGACAATGGCTGTAGGACTTGATTTTTAGGATGGATTGGAGTAATATCAAGGTATGAAAGATAGGTGGAAGATAGCTGTGTGTGGCATGCTTGGGCTGGTCGTTTTGGGACTAGTTGGGGCTTTGGTGTACACTCTTGCTTTTCCGGATAAAGTAGCTAAAATAACGGGACATGACAAACTGTTGAACAAGCCAGTTGAATATCACGAACCAAAAGTGACTACAATTCCTGAGAGACCAACTGCTGACAAGATATTTGAACTTGTAAATAAAGAGCGAACCCAAAGAGGGATTGCTCCTTTAGTGCGTGTGCCTGAAATTGATAATAACGCAAGGCTTAAAGTTGAAGATATGATCAAGAATGATTACTATGCTCACAAAAACCCAAAGACAGGGCAGATGTTGATTGACCGAACTTATAGGGATAAGTATTGTAATGAGTATGGTGAGAATCTTAACGCCGGAGACTATTGGACAACCCTAGACAAAGATATGTCGAAAGTTGAAGTTGACTCTTGGATGAGCAGTACCGCTGGACACCGTGAAGCTATCTTGAATCCTAGATTCAAATATGCAGGAATTTATTTAGGCTGGTGGAACGAAAACAATTTTGAGGTGGCACTCCATTTCTGCGAACCATTATAAACCTTAGATCATCTCCCAAATAGAAATAAGGAGAATATATGGGCTATATTGCAAACTATAACGGTTTAGATGCGAACAAATATAGTGGTAACAAAGACTTCCGTGGTTTCTTGGCGGCAAATGGTTATGAGAAATTCTTGCCATACGTGGGTAATGATGGCAATGGTGACTTTAGGAAAATGGCACAAAACCCAGAATATGCCAACCAGACTCAAGCAAACTTAAGTGGGGGAATGCAAGAATTGCATGATTGGTGGGTTAAGAATAAGGAACAACACACCGCAGACCCTCGTAGTGGTGGTGGCTACTACGACCCACGGGCGGCAGCAGAAGCAAAAGCAAGGGCAGATGAAATTGCGAAATATCGTGAACAGGAACGGGTGGCAGCTGAAGGATTGGGTAGATTGGATCGCCAACGAGATATTTGGCGTGGCAATGTTGAGAATAACTATACTAACCAGCTAAACGACCTTGAAAACAGCTACACCCAAAGCAAGGGTGCCTATGAGATGAACAAACGAGACTCGGAAGCTCAGAACCGTGCAGTGCGTTCACAAATCATGGAAGACGCAAACAACCAAACCAACTCTTTGCGCCAAATGTTTGCAGCAGGCGGAGCTGGAGATTCAAGCGCAGCACAAATCGTGGCTCCTTGGGCGGTTGGCTTGGAAGCGAGCCGAAACGCCGGAAGCGCACAAGATGCTTTCGCCCGAGACCGCCGAAACCAAGACTTGGAACTTGCTAGTGCAACTAATGCATACAACAAGAACAAGAAAGACTGGGAAACGAACCGCCAAGATGCGCTAAATAACGTGGATTCGCAAATTGAAAGTAGCCGAATTGACTTGAATAACCGCATCATGGATGCAAGGCAGAAACAAAAGACTGCCAGTGGCCAAGGGTTGCAGAGCGCGATTGACCAAACACGGGATCTATCTAACCAGATTAGCAACAGCCAGAATAAGATTTTGGATTTGAGCAAGGAAACACCAAAAGCGCTTGAAAAAGTGGAATTTAAAGCACCAAAACTTAGCGATTATAGCGAAAATGTGCAAGGCGTGAAGGTGGACAGCGGAAATCCGGACCAGGCGGGACTCCAAGACCAGCTTGACCCACGGCTTGCTGCGTTGCTTGATCCGAATAAGAAGAAAAAGGATTTGCAGGCGTAGGGAAAGGGAAGCTCGAAAGGGCTTTCTTTTATGTATGGTGTTATTAATATATTGATTTAAAAAAAGCATTAGGATTATGTTGTAAATTTATTACGTTTATGTTAAAATAAAAGTAATAAAAATGAACTAAAGGGGAGTGGGGATTGACTTTTTAGTCAATTTATGTTAGGGTATAGTTATGTCAAAAGCAAGAAGAAAGGTGCAAGCTTTAGAGCTCGCGAAGTACTTAGTAAAGCTTAATTCTAAAAATGAGGAGTATGGAGAAGTCTTAACAAATCTTAAAATTCAGAAGCTGCTTTATTATATTCAAGGTTTTCATCTTGCTTTTTTTGATGAGCCTATTTTTGACGATAAGATTACAGCTTGGAAATACGGACCGGTGATTATTCCGCTTTATGAAAAATTAAAAAAGTTTGAAAACGGACCGGTATGTTTTGATAGTTTTAACAAGATCAATTTAAGTAAAGATCAGAAAGAGCTTATAGAAGCTGTTTTTAACCAGATAGGTCAATATTCCGCCTGGAAACTAGTAGAACTTACTCATAGTGAAGATCCATGGAAGAATGTAAACATTCATAGTGAAATCACACAAGAATCATTAAAAGAGTTTTTTAAGAAAAAAATAGTCGCCTAAATATGTCTAAAGGTATCGGCAAATTTAAAACAGAATATGAGCTAAGCTCTTCACCTTATGATATTACAGCATTAAAGAATAAAAGAAAATTTATAGCTTTTTATTTCGGTTCAGCTCATAAAGATTTTCGCATAAATACTTTTAAGACAATAGAAAATAAGGACTTAATTAAGAAGATAAGTATCTGGAGTGGAATGTCTTATTCTGATCTAAGATCAGCGCCCAGAGAAAAAAACGGCAGTGAATTTATTCCAGTAAAAAGCCTAAATAAACCACTACCATCTAAATATTTTAGCAGTGAAATAAAAAAAGTTGATGTTATGAGATTTTCTGGTAGCAGCTGTCGATTAATCGGTGTATATTCTGAGATGGATAGTGTTTTCGATGTAGCTTTCGTGGACTATGACCTCAGTGTATATAACCACTAGTAATACACAGACTATTGTTTTCGAGTCTGAATAGTGGTATAATATTTGTACTAAAGTTTTCTAATGAATATTTCCTGTAGAAGAAGCCCTGCTCGGGTTTCTTTTATTTTATAAAGAATTCTGGTATAATAAAACTATAAAACAATCCACTCAGAGAGCTGAGCGATTAGCAAAATATTAATATTTGCGTCGCTCAGTTTTTTTATTTTGTAGCGACAAGATAAGGAGAATATATGGATATTTTTAAAGGTATTGGTGACTTTTTTGGTGGACTTTTTGGCCAAAAGAAAAAGCGAGAAGATGAACAGCAACAGCCACAGCAACAACAATCTGCGGTGAGTTTTAACAGTACACCCAAACTGGGAGATAATTTTGCGAATAATGCAAGCAACCCCACCCAACCACAACAGCCAAAAGAATTTGCGAAGAGTTCGGTGGACTTAAACCCTGTGAAACCAGTGCAACCCGTGCAGCCACAACCACAAGTGAATCGGGACCAAGAACGCCAACAACTAGCGAACAAATATCGGCAAGAAGAAACAGACCGCTATAACCAAGGTTCAGACCATGCGGCCAACTTCTTGAATGATATTTTTAGTGGTGGCAAAACAGCACAAATGCGAGAGAATACGATCAACCAAAACATCCAAAACCGAGTAAATGCTGAAATGCTCCGAAAATATGGACCAGATGACCAGCAAGTGAAGCAAAACATTGCGCAAACTAGCCAAGATATTAACAACAAAGCTACATCGGTGAACGACTTCACAAAGAACTATAACAATACCGTGCAACAAACGGTTACTTCGCCAGTATCCGCAGTGAAAGGTGCAGCGAACAGCGTGGTGGAAACGATGCCGAAAGTATCGGGAGCGGTAACTGAACTTGGCGCGAATACAATTAAACTGTTTGATGAAGACAATCAATTTGCGAACAATTTGATCAACCGGGTGCGAGCAGACCGTGAAAAGAACATCGTACGAAAAACGCTCAACAGCGCGACAGGATTAACTGATCAAGATAATAAAATGGCGTATGGCTTGGGTAGTTCCGGAACAAGAATGGCGATTGATGCCGCAATGACCCCTATAACTGGTGGTGCTGCACCAGCTTTAGTGCATGGTGTGGAAGCCCATTCAGATATGATGGACAGCTTAGACAACATCGAAGCTCGCAAAAAGGCCGAAGCAGCAGCAAAAGGTGAAGCATATACACCAAGTAGCTTTACTTCTCGCTATTTAGCCTCAACCGCTAATGCTGGAGCGCAAGCGGCGATTGAAAAGCTTGGAATAGATAACGTTACCGGTAAAATTGGTGGTAAATTCGCAAAAAATATGGTGGGGCGAGCTGTCACGGGTGCATTGGGTGAAGCTGGCGAAGAAGCCGCACAGCAATATGCCGAGAACTTCACCAAAAAGCTTTTCGACAACAAACAGAACATCCACGAAGGCGTAGCTGAAAGCGCTCTTATGGGTGGAATTATGGGTGGAGCTGGTAAAATGGCCTTTGGTGGGATGGACTCGGTGAAAAATCCATATAAGAGCAATGATATGGCAGATGGTGAAGTTAGTATTTCAAAACTTCACCCAGACCAAATGGGCTACAATAAGGATGCAGTTTTAGGTAAACTTACGGGCGACACTCGCAAACGAATGAGTGAGCGTAGCTTTAACATGCTTCAAGATTTACGAGCGAATAATCCGTATGTGACGGGTGATGGGCAAGAAATTAGCTTGACTAATAAGGGGAACACTAAATTAACTCGAACTGGACAAAACATTTCAGACGACTTGTTTATAGCAAAAATGCGAACGACACCAAGAATTAATCAAATAATTGAAAATTCTACCTATTCTCATTCCGCTGATGACTTTAAGAATCATAACAATGCTACGGGCGGTTTTGATTATCGTAATACACCAATTCGAGTATCCGGAAAACGCTATGATTTAGGTTTAGATATTGCGAAAAACAATAATACGGGTATCAATACTTTATATAATCTCAATATAAAAGAGCCTGCTTTGGGTGGGTTTTTACGACCACCTATAAAAGCAAGCTCTAATACCGACAGTATAGCACAAAACCCTCAAAATGTCAATAGTATTGCAGACATCAAAAAAGAGCCTCGGTCGGAACAATACGATGATCGTTCCTACATACGGAAGGCTAACTCCGTATTAGATAACCAAGGCTCTGCCTATGGTTCTAATATAGCACAAAATGACCAAAAAGTCAATGATAACGTAAAATATAGACTACCAAATGACAATTCTAACTTACCAGAAGTTAACTATACCGAAACAGAAGGGACACCAATCTACCGTGGTCAAGCACAAGCTGGTAGGGGGATTATTAAAAACCAAACTAACTTTGCAGATTCTGGCAACTATGAGAATGGAGCGTTCTTTACAGATAATTTAGATACAGCGCACAAATATGGTGATAACATCCTTGAAACTCGCAGAAACGACAAAAACACTGTTTCAGTGCAAGAATCAGACAATCTTCAAGCTATGGCTAATGAGCGAATGGATGAGATTATGCGAAATCCTAAGCTATATGATGAGATGGATGAAGATGAATATGACCTCTTAGAACAAATGGCGCTTGGCCGACCAGAGGCTTTTGCTCAATATACCAAAAAACCTTTTGTAGAAACGGGCGATAAGTTTGGTGAGAGTGGTGAAGTTGTATACTTTAAAGGCGTTGATGATGATGCTGGAATTATACGCTTCAAACAAAAGGCGGAAGCGGAGAATTTGGCAAGAGTAGCTAAAGAAAACCTTCAAGCTCGCCACCAAGAGCTTACTGGAGACCAAAGCATTGCTTTCAACGAATGGGCGAATGAATTGGAACGCCGTGCGCAAGGCTTCTTTGATGAGAAAACTGGTAAAATTACCATTAACGATGGCGATTTAAACACACTCAACCATGAGCTTGGACACAAATTATTAACCCGTGCTGATAACCGAGCAGAACTACTTGCAGACATTCGAAACACTGTTGGTGATGAAGCTTTAAACGCAAAATATGGTGAAAATTACGCACAACAAGTTGCTAATATGAACCCCGAAGAGCGTGCAAACCTTTTTGCAGAAGAATATCTAGCAGATGGCTTTAGTGATTACTATAACGGTATCTTAGCCGGTGAAGATAGCCAACGACTGGGTGCGAAATTAGGAATTCCACCAAGAGTGCTTGCAACCTATGACCGAATTGTGGAAGCAATCAAGGGTATTTTGGGCTTGCAGCAAGACACTTTGAAACAATTCTATGCACAAGCTGAAACTGGTAAATTTGCCCAAAACCATATTGCTGATGTCAGCAAAATGGTCGGAAGTGAAACAGTGCCAGCTTATAAGATTGCTCAAGATTCGAAAGGTGATTTAGTTGAGATTGACCAAAATATTTTTGAAGGTGTGCCACGAAACGAACGAGCTAAAACTCTACGAAAATATCTACAACAGAATCTTCAAGGTAATGAATATGGATTGAACTACGACAGAGATGGAAATGTTCGAATAACTAAAGATTCTACTCATAAGATAGCAAACCCACAACAAAACGCCTTTACACTTGGTAAAAAGGGTGAAATGATCTCAGAATTGCCAGATATTTTAACAATTTCACAAAAAACAGGTTGGGCACCGGATGGAAAAGACCACTCTTTTGCAAGAGATGGCTTTGAATATCGCCAATCTCGTGTGAAATTAGGAGATGAAGTTTATACAGTTAATTTGAATGTAGGTTTAAGCCAAAATGGCAAAGTTTTATACGAAATTAACGGTATAAAAAAGGAATCGCCGATAACCGGAGCGAACTCCAGCTTCGAATCAAGCGATCCCTTTAATACCAACAGTATAGCACAAAACGGCAATAATGTCAATACTATAAACCAAGAGAATCGCTATCTTTTGAACTCTACACCAGAAACAGGCCAAAAAACCCGCAAATTCGCTGAAACTGTATTAGATACAGACACACCACCAAAAGACTTTGTGAAATTGATGCACGCTGGTGATGAATCTTTGAAATATACACCAAAAAAGAATAGCGAAATGTGGAGCAGAGCGACTAAATCTGTGCAGGAAAGCCCAGAAAGAGTGTTTAATGAACTAGAAAATACCCGTGTAGCTAACGATGAAACTGTGGCAAAAGGAATTGCGCTAGCTAAACACTACCAAGCAATGGGTGATGACCTCAAAGCAAGTGAGCTTTATGTTGAACTCGCGAAAAAAGCAACAGAAGCTGGGCGAACTGTGCAGGCCTTGAACTTAATGCGAAGAACAACTCCTGAAGGTGTGTTGATGAGTACAATGCGTGAAGTTGAAAGCTACAACGACAAGATGAAAAACAAACCAAACAAGCAAATTAACATAACACCAGAGCAACGAGCAGAATTCTTGGGAAGATTGCGAGAAGCTTATGCGATGCCGGAAGGCAACTAATTACCAGATTGTTAAGGTATATATTTTTAACGCGGTTTTATTAATCCTCGGAGGTAATTTTATACTTATACAAAAAAACTGCCTCGATCGGAACAATAAAATACCCTACGAGATGTAGTTCGTAGGTTATTTAACTATAATAAAAGCCGCATCTCGTATAACACGAAATGCGTACGTTTTGGCTCAAGAATAACTTCTGGAGCCACGATCGGGGCTTGAACCCGAGACCTCATCCTTACCATGAAAGTATTGCTGCAAGCATGAGCCTTGCAGTATTTTTTGTTTACACAGGAGCACCTACTGCAAGGGGTGCTCCTTTTGTCATTTCAATTGAGGCGTTGCCCATATAGCAAAGTCTCATAGAGATGAGAAAAACTCTACTAATCAATTTAAACCTTAACAATTTGGCAAAAAGTATGAATATAAGATATAAATTTTCACTTTTATCGAACGAAAACCGCAAAAATAGTAAAGATTAAAGATTGCGAGCCAATAGTTTAATGAATAGTGAAAAACTTTCATTAGCTCTGTCGGACTGATAGGTTGCCCACCTTTACTATCGGTCTAGCTGAGCTAATGAAGAAAGATTTTTATGAAAAATATTATTAACGAAAATAATTTTGAGAAAGCTTTAGATAAGATTAAAAACACTAAAGTAAATCTCAAACAACCAAAAACAAAAAATAAGGAGACAAAAACAATGAAGAATATTAAGAAATTTAACTACAAGAAATTAATTGAAACAACTAAAACAATTGTAATTTATACTGCTGTAATCGCAGGTTTGGCTTTCTACTTCGGTATGAAGCAAGGCGAAGCTAACACAAAAGTAAATCACGATAAATTAGTTGAGACTATTCGAAATTTAAACCAAAGCAAGTAAGTCCAATTATGGCGAATTCGCCACAATTAAAACCAACTCTCGAAGCTGCGATCAAGCAACCAAGCCCAATTCGAACTGTGGAGGTTCGAGTTCGGCCCTCGCCCCAAATTGCGAGTTCACCGGTTGCTGGTCGGTGCGAAGAGTTTCGAGAGATAGTTGAAAAATACCCGTGGAACTCAAAGATTATGCTGGCAATCGCTCGAGCAGAAAGCAACTGTAATCCAAGGTCGGACAACTCCGGATTAAACACTGATGGAACTTACGACTACGGATTATTCCAAATTAACAGCGTTCACGGCCACAGCCGAAGCATTTTAGCAAATCCGGCCAAGAATACAGAGATTGCTTTTAAAATCTGGCAATCGCAAGGTTATCGAGCATGGAGCGCATACAACAACGGAACTTACTTGAAATTTATGAACTAACCAACAACTAAGGAGATAATATGAAAAAATTAATTAACGGAAGAACGGAAGAAGAGATTTTAAACGATTTTTACGCGCTTGTCGCTGAAAATGAATGGTTTAGCTGGGTCGATGATCCAGAAATAAACGGTTATCATACACGGCTTAACGTAGATGAAATATTAACAGATGATTTTGAAGAATTCGCTCAAGGTTACTATAACCTCGAGTCTGAAACTGAACAACATGAAAATACTCAAGATATGTATAGGAGTGCAGGATTATAGCTATGAACGGTTTAGTTAAATATGTAAATAACGAAGTTAGAATTGAAGAGATAAAAGATTCGGCTCGATTAAAAACTGTTTTGAACAGTCCCGTAAACACTAAGTGGCTTAAAAATCACCCTACTGCAAAAAATGTTAAGTATCTTCCAATCGATAAGATTGAAATGTTGCTTGATATGATTTTTCAGGAATGGCGAATTGAAATTTTAAGCATTTCACAGCTTGCGCAAAGCGTTTGCGTGACAGTTCGGGTTCATTACAAAAACCCAATCACTGGCGAGTGGAGCTTCCACGATGGAGTCGGTGCAAGCCCACTCCAGACTAACGCTGGAAAATCTGCTGCAGACCTTGCGAATATCAAAAATAATGCGGTTCAGTTGGCCGCCCCTGCTGCTAAATCTTATGCAATTAAGGATGCAGTCGAACATCTTGGTAAAATGTTTGGTCGAGATCTTAATCGAAGTGATACGGTCGGCTATAAATTTTTATATAAAGATGAGCAGGAACAGCAAAAAGAAGTTAAAGATAATTTGCAAGAACTCATCGCCAAACTCAAAGCTTCAAAAAACCTTAAAGAACTTCAAGATAATTTCGTAAAAGGAGTTAACCAGTTCAAAGGCAACAATGAAGTTATTGCGGAATTGATTAAAATTAAAGATGAAATGAAAGGTCAATTGAAATAATGAAAATCTTAAACCTTGAACAACGATCAGATGAATGGTTGCACTTCCGTGAAGGTAAAATCAGCGGAAGTAAAGCCAAGGAATTCGGCACACCTCGAACGGTTTTGAAATCTGAATGGTTAGATCTTGCGGAAAGGTTAAAAATTGAAATTCCACTTAACCAAAAAGGTCAACCAAAAAACTTAACAATTCAAGAACTTAAAGAACTCATTGGTGAAGCTGAAGTTGAAAAGAAAGAGTGCGAAGTTGAACTTGGCGATGCAATTTATAAGCTTATTGCTGAACGAATTGCAAAGCCGATCAATGAGAATGATTACGTAGATCGCTTAGGTGATCGTAAATATTCTGCTGCTCTTCGTGGTGAAATCCTTGAAGAAGAAGCACGCGAAAAAGTTGCCCAAAAACTTGGCAAAGAAATTATCGAAGGTCGGGTTTGGCAATCTGATATCAACGAAAATATCATTTGTTCGCCAGACGGTGAGATTGCTAACAAAAACGGTGAAATCACTGAAGCTGTGGAAATTAAGTGTTTAGATAATTGGAAGCAGGTGCGAGCATTCTACGAACAGCAACCACCTATCGAATATAGACAGCAGATTATCCAATATTTTGCAGTTAACGAGAAACTCGAAAAACTCTACTTTGCAATGTATTCAGATTCGTTCGCTCTTGCACCACAGCTTGAACTCTTGATTTTCGAACTCAACCGCAAAGATTTTGAGAAAGAGATCCAGCGTGCAATTTATTTTGAACAATCTGCTTTAGCCTTAGTTGAACAAGAAGTAGAAAAACTATTATTTTAAGAAAGGATTTTATGACTCAAGAAGAACTCAAAAGCATCACCATTACACCAGAAGAAACTAAAGAAAGTGGCTATTTCGAATTTGGTGTTCACGAAGTAAAAATCACCAAAACTAAGATTGATAAGCATGATGACAAGCCTTATGCAGAAATCTTTGTCGAAAACGATTCAGCTGAAGACCGCGCACGGCTTTGGTTGCACACTCCAGACACTCGCCGAATCTCAATTGATACTGTTCGCAAGATTTTAGTTCATAATCAAGAAGATGATAGCGTTAAACAAAAGATTCGTGAGAAAATCCAGCAAATTAAAAACTTGGCAGATTTTGCAGTATTGCTTGAAAAAACAGTTGGCTGTAAGGCTTGGTTCAAGGTTAGCGAAGATGAAGACCGAACCTATGAAAAAGATGGCAAGGTTAAAAAATCGATTAATCGCCGAATTTACGGATACAAACCAAAATCTGACGATTCAAAAACTCAGACCGAAGTTAAAACTGAAAATACTGAACCTGAAACTGCCGATAATTTTGATGAACCAGTTGATTTAAGTGATATTCCATTTTAAGGAGCGGAAATGATCAAGAAAGAAGAAATTTTACACCTTAAAGTTTGCGACTATCTGCGCAAAAATTACCCAGATGTGCTATTTCGAACCGATTTTAGCTCAGGTATGAAGATGACCCCAGGTCAAGCCGCAAAACACAAGAAATTTCAAAAATCACGAGCTTGGCCGGATCTGTTTATTGCATTTCCAGGGTTTGATGGCTGGGAGATGAAAGAAGGTGGTTTGTTTATCGAGCTGAAAGCGGAAGGCACGAAACTTTACAAGAAAAACGGTGAAATAGTGGCGAATAAACACTACCAAGAGCAAGCGGAGATGTTAGAAAAGTTACGCTCAAATGGATATATAGCCGAATTCGCCGTTGGCTATGATGAAGCAATTCGAATTATTGCAAATTATCTCGGCGAACCAAACCCCCGGAAAGTCGAATTTTAACAACTAAAAATGAAAGGATAATTATGAACCAACCTGATATTCAGCATCTGATTATGCAAGACTTGAAATTTAAAATGTCGACTTGGCGAATAATTGCAATTACCGCCCTAATACTCTTTTCGGTCATGACTGGATTGTTTATTTGTTCGGATGCTGAACTCAAAAGCACTAAAGCTAAGCTAAACGCTACAGTTAGCTGCCAAAAGTAAATTAAAATCATAATTTCAGCCTTACAAGGGGTTAAACCCTGAATGTCTATAAAATTTTAATGTGAGGGGAGGATTAAAAACTCTTAATCGTCCCTTGTAGGGCTGAAGCCAAGACCATATTGCTGACATCAGCAAAATGGTTTTAAGGAGAAGAATAGAAGAAATGAACAATTTCACTGTCAAATGGATAGACGAAAAAGGCGTTGAACGATCTAAGAATTATAAAACCTTGAACGATGCAACATATGCTCGAAACTGGTTATTAAAAAACGGCGCCAAACAAGTCGAAATATTTATCAATAAATAAGGAGTTAATATGAAAATTGAAATTCAAATTAAGAATAGTCAAGCTTTAATTCCCGTAGAGGTGATTCCTGCTGAATGAAAGCGATACATCGAGGTGTAGCTTGCACTGAATTGTTTAACAAGAAAATTAAAGAAATGGAGAAGAAGAATGAAATATTTTAAAATTTTGGAAATCAGCTACAGCGACAACTTAAACATAACATACTGTAAAGAATTAAGCACCGAAGAAATCAAGAAAGACGACGAAACAACAACGACTTTTACAACTTACATTAAACTCGGGAATGTTTACTCGAATGAGATTTTTGAAGAAAAAACAGAAAATCTCGAGAAAAAGACCGTTCGAGAAATAACAAAAGATGTTTGGCAAGAGGAAGTCAAAAACAAGAAAGAAGAAGTCGAGCGAAAAATTCAAAGGGAATTAAAAGAACTCGAAGAATACAAGAACTTTAAAACCGACCTCGACAAAGAACTCGCTAGACTTGAGAAACCCGAGGCTTAATCCGCCGCCCTGTCATATGGCGTTAAACTGGGTAAATATTAAATAATTTCTATAATAAATTTAAACACTATTTCCACGGCGAAAGCAATTTCGCCCCTTGGATCTGAACACAAGCACTAAAAAGACAATTAATAATTAATAAATTGTAGTAGTTTATAAATAGGTGTAAAACGTTTGTGCTCAGATTTGAGGGTTAAGCAGGAGCAAGCACATCAACACGATCATAAGCAATTTTCAAGTGTTTCTGCTGAACCTCAATTATATAAGGAGTGATAATGAAAAGATATAAATTATTAAAAGATTTGCCTTTCGCAAAAGCTGGTGAAATATTTAAAGAAATGCACGATGACGAAGCTATAGTTTTAGCACCAGAAAATTGGGATCAGCACAGACAATCAATTTATATAGATGAAATCGAGAATCTTGATGATTGGTTTGAAGAAGTTCGAACTTTTGGTGAATATTATTATGTAATCGATGTTGGACATGCAGGCTATTTGGAAGATGGAAGTTATAGGCCTAATGATACTTTGGGTAGAATGGAAATTGGAAACATCTTCAAAACTAAAGAAGAAGCCGAAAAATATCTGGAATATCTCAAAGCGAAAACAATTATTAAGCAAGACGCCAAAGGATTTAAACCTGATTGGAATAGTGATTGGCAATCTAAATTTAGCGGTTATTGGAATTGTAATAAGAACGAAGCAGTCGTTACTTGGACAATTTCAAGCAAGAGTTCAGAAATTTATTTCAGTTCAAGAGAAGACGTCGAAGAAAGTTTCAAAAAACACCCAGATGAATGGAAGACTTATTTGACTTACGAGCAATAAAATAAGGAGTAAAAATGGAAGAATACAAGAACGATGGAAAATATAGATTAGGTATTAAAATAGATGAATCTGGTAAAGGAAGATGGGCTTTGGGACTTAATATAGCTTATGAGGCTTTTGAGGATTATGAGGGCAATAGATCATCTGAATTATACTTGAATATCTATCTAATAAAATATCAAATAATAATTGGTAAAATGCTTAAATAAATATAAGGAGTAGAAATGACTAAAGAATTAGATAAACTCATAAAAGAATTATGCCAAAAAGAAGTAGAACGAACAGGACTACCACTTGTATATGATGAACGAGAAACATCGAAAAGCGACATATCTGGTCGAGATACTCTGTATATTCATCAAAAAATGACCCTTGATTTAAAAGGTTTTGATAGTATAATTCTAACTAACCAAAATAGTCTTGTATTAGAAAATGGACAATGGAAAGTTTCTTTTGATGATGAAAAATTCTATGGATATTGTTTAAAAATAGAACGAGATGGATATGACTTTGAAGTATGTATCAACGAGAATTATCTGCCAACCAAAGATGAACTTATTGAAAGATTGTTATCAGATGAATTTAGAGGAATAGTTATTAGGCATAAAATACAGAAGGCTAAATTCAAAAAAGAACAGGCTAAATTGCGAAAAATAGATGAAGAATTAACACTTTTTGTAGGAAATTAGGAAGAACAATAATGAAATATATAATATTTGACATCGATGGCGTTTTAGCAGATTGCTCACACCGACTTCATTATATTCAAGGTGAAGATAAGGATTATGACAAGTTCTATTCGAAAGAAGAATTATGGAAAGACAAGCCTATCAAAGCTGGTATGAATATTTTAGATGCATTACATAGGTTTGAGGTTATGGGAGATAATCCTCGACTAACAGAATTTTATGGTGAAGTTATTTTCATAACTGGTAGGAATAAAATTTGTAAAGATATCACATATAACTGGCTTTATAATAATATTCTTGAACGAGGAACTGTTTATCATAAACTCTATATGCGACCTAAAAACGATTATCGACCAGCTCACGAAGTTAAGGAAAGCTTAATCGAAAAGCATATTGGCTTTGAAAATATTCTTTTCGCTTTTGATGATGATGACCAAGTTAATGAAATGTATAAGAAACACGGTGTTATGTGTTATAAGCCTAATATAACTAAGGAGTAAGAAATGAAAGAATTTATAAAAAACAATAAGAAAACTATAATCAGAACCTTAATATTTATAGCCTTTGTCTTACCGTCTATTGTTCTTTCATACTTGGCACTTTTAGGAATTAACGTGAGTAATAGCCAAGGTTCAGCTTCATTCATCTTGCTTTTTGTTGGCGGTGTAATCTTGATAATATCTAAGCTATCAGAGATTGATTATTAATTGCTATATTGGATATCAGTTGCAATTGCTCTTGGCATTGTTAGAACTATAGCTATTGTGGTATTAATCATTACTTATGATATAATGATTATATGGATACTAAGGATTTTTTTAGAAAAATTAACACGATTGAAGATGTGGAGAAAATAATATCCAACACCGAGGATGGAGAAAACGACTGGCTAGAATTTAAGAGTGTACACAAGGAATTAAAAGGATCCAAGAAGGAATCTGCGAAAGCGAGAGTTTTGTTCGCGAAAGAAATCTGTGCCTTTGCTAATACCGATGGAGGTATTCTGATTATTGGTGTAAAAAAGAATGATTCAGGCTTGGAGGTTTTGAATTGCGAAGACAATCTAGAGGATTGGTTTGATGCTAACTCTGTAAATATGTTAGAACCAAAACTGCACGGATTCTCGGTAAAATCTATTGATGCGAAGGGAAAAGGCAACAACCCTATCGCGGTATATGTCCCAAAAAGTGATCTGTCTCCACATAGAGTAAAAAATAACTATAATAACCTTAATGATGAAGGTAAAGGCAAAAATAAATATAAAGAAATACCAGGTGAATATTTCGTGCGCAGAGGAACAAAATCTGAAAAGTTAGGGGAAAATTTAGTACGCGTTATGTATTTATCTGGCGGCAGATATCCGAGCTTTAAGATTACTCCTATTGTTAAATATACTTTTATCGGCGAGGATGCTAGATCTGCTGTTAAAGTGGGATTGAAAATTTCACCCGATAAATACAAGTTCATTAAAGATTATTACTTAGATTCTCGAGTGGTTTTATTAGATAATAATTTTCATGTTCTATTAGATGAAGACATTGACATATTTTCTAGCAAGAACTCCCCTATCTATCCAAGTGCTAATGAGTATATTTTAAGAAATTTTACTATTGAGATTGATAACCCTCGCGATCAAGTAGGTAATTTTAATATACCGATTCCATCCTTAGGAGAACCGAAAGTGTCTTTAGATGATTTTAGAAGCATTAAGTATGTTGTCGTTAACCTCAGGTATGCATGCGAAGGGATGCAATTGGTTGATGAGACATTTTACTTTGTAGTATTCCAGGCCTTTTGTTATACTCCGGGGGAGGGTGTAAGATTTGTTGAGTCGGAAAATTATCATAATATATATGTAGATGAAAGATGTTTGAGCCAGGATAAAATACCTTCCATATTTGAATGTACCGAGGATTATATTAATCAACAACATTCTATCTCGGTTGAAGAATTAGCGAAGAAATATTCTATACCTAAAAAAATAGATTTACTTTAGTCTCTATATATGCTATAATATACATAAGGGAATAATGGGCACACTATCAGTCGAAAAGATTGTTTAGTGTGTCCATTTTATTTTTGGGCAGAAAGGAGAAGGGTGGCTAATCCTAATTTTAGTTCAAAAATACTAATTCGTAAGCTAGAAGATGATTCGATAGTTGTTTTTTATGATAAGCATTCAATTTACGTTAAGAGTAAAATGGGAATTTTAGTTTTTCACAGATGGTTTGCGCAAAAAGGGTATTATATTAAAAATTTTAAGCCATTTTCTGAAATTGCGAAACGAAAAAAGCACTTAACGGCTAAAAGCTTATTGTCGGCTAGTCAAAAATATGGAGTGAATTATTCTGTTGGAACTAAAATACCACAACCAAAATCTGATAGCCAAGAAATAAATTTTATTTCAGAAAAGGGGACTTGGACCAGGAGGCTTACAGCGGATTATTATACAGAGAAGGAAAAGCAAGATATACTTAGAAAGATTGGATATGACAAAATCAAAACAGAAGACTAAAGAGAAAGAGTTCACACCACAGCAAATTAAATTTGCGATGTTTTATTATTTGCCGGATTCTCCGACATACGGAAATGCTAGACAAAGCGCTTTAAGGGCTGGATTTTCTGACAAATATTCTAGGAATATTACAGTGAAGAATCTTAATTGGATTAAAGATGTCGTGTTGGAAATTGGGGGAAAAGGGGTAACGAAAGATAAACTCGTTCGTAAAGCTAAAAGAGTATTAGACAAGAGCTTAGACAGTGAAGACGAGAAGATAGCACAAGACACAGCTAAGTTCATTGCGAAGACAACAACAGAGTTTAGCGAAAAGCAAGACATAGTATCGAACGGCGAAACGCTAACTGTTGCAACATTGGAGTTTGTAAATGGAGATAATCCGAAAGAGGGTTAAAGTTCCGATTGAGTTTAAGCCGCTATTTGAAGAAAACAAATGGCGAAATCTTGTTTTTTATGGTGGTCGTTCAAGCGGAAAGAGCCATGACGTCGCCCTTTCTCAAGTTTTAAGAGCGAGAGAAAAGAGATTGAAGTTTTTAAACTGTCGAGAATTTCAAAACTCAATTAAAGACTCAACACACGCTTTAGTAAAAGCTATTATTTTTGAATATGGTTTTGAAACTGAATTTATTATTACAAATGACTCCATAAAACACAAAAGAACCGAAAGTGAGTGGATTTTTAAGGGTTTGCATGATAATGTCGAGAGTTTGAAATCTATACCAAATATTGATGAGGCTTGGGTCGAAGAAGCAAGCACAGTTACCAAACGCTCTATTACGCTACTAAAAAACACTGTGCGTAAAGATAACTCAAGGCTTATTTTTACCTTTAACCGAGACACAGAACGTGATCCTGTCTATGTTGAATATGTGATGAAGAAACCAGATAACACTTATGCAATTAAAGTAAATTATGATGTGCTAGAAAGAAATGGGTTATTCCCAGATGTGATGCGAATTGAAATGGAAAATGACAAGAAAAACAACCCACAAGAGTTCGCTCATACTTGGTTGGGTGAGCCACTTTCGCAAATCGAAAACGCTATTTTAAGCCGTGATAGAGTGCTGAACGCTATGGATCGAGAGATAGAAGATGACGGCGAAATTCAAATAGGCGTCGACGTCGCACGACTTGGTGACGACCGCTCGGTTTTATGGAAACGCAAAGGCTTAAAGACAATCGACTTCAAGGTGTACGAAAAACTCAGAACTAACGAACTTGTAGAGAAAATAGAGCAATTCGCAGGATTAGACAAAGAGATACTAATTAAAATTGACGACACTGGAGTCGGTGGCGGCGTAACCGATCAGTTGTTAGCTAAAAATTACAATGTTCAAGGTATCAACTTTGCACAAAAGGCGGTTAATGATGACAAATACCCAAACTGGATTAGTGAAGCGTGGTTTCATCTTCAAGAAGTGATAGATGACATACAACTGCCAAATAACACAGATTTATTGCAAGAATTAACGACTAGAACTTGGAGCATGGATAAGAAAGGTAAGCGTGCGGTAGAGAGTAAGGGCGACTATAAAAAACGTGGTAACCGAAGCCCTGACCTTGCCGATTCGTGCATCCTTTGCTACTATACACCACCAAAACCTAAGCCTATTGTTTATGCTGGTGTGAGATAATATTGGATATATTTTTCAACCCGCGACCCAATATCTTTAACTGACTATCTGAAAATATGTTTTTTGGCATTTTAGGCATGTTTATTTGGCATTTTTGTAATGAACTCATATCAATAATATATGGTGGCACGAATGGTGCTTTAAGCTGCGAGAGCATATTTATGGTTGGCTCTATACTTTTTCGTAGATTTTCGATCACCGCATTGATAATTGGGGCGTAGTCTGGGTTGTTGAATATTTCTATAAGATCATCGCATTCTTCTATAAATTCGGCCAAAAAAGCTTCATCGACTATTACATCCTCGACTATCTTATTCTTGTCTATATTGCGATGTATTTTTACATATTTACCATTAATATTATGTGGAAGACCGTGCGCAATCGAGTTGCGCATTTTAACTATCTTTTTATATTTTCTCAAAATAACCTCAACTTTATTTTGATCGTACCCACCATATAAAAATTTCCGCCCCAGCAGAGTTTTCTCGAACTTCTCTATAAGATCATGGCTTCCGTGAGTATATTTTAGGTTCTTTAATAGATCGTTTTTTATATTAGGGGAGCGATTAAAAGTTTCTATATTATCAGCTACTGGATTGAATAAATTTATTCTGGTTTGAATCTCTAATAAGATCGCGCTCATAAGATAGTCGGCTTCTCCTATGAGTCGGTTGAATTCTGGTGTTGGTTTTGATATGTTGCTCATATCTATAGTATATCATTAATTTAATTGTTTCACTCGACTATTTGAACTTATAGTTTAAATATGTTTAGAGATTTTTTTAGCCGTTTGGTCGGCGGGAATATGAAAAAGAAGAGCGCCTCGCACTACGCTTTTAATCGGCCAAAATCAATGTTAGGTGCGCACACATTCTATAAAGGGCTATCATACGACAACTCATACCCATCCATTTCACGAATTGTAAATGAGTTTATGACAATTAGGCCGTATGCAATAGATAATAACGGTAAAACAATTCAAGATTCGGTGGTGATGAATAAAATATATCACCCAAATCAACAGATGAGTGGGGCGACCTTCCGCGAGGCTTTAGCACTCCTAAGTTTGGTTTTTCCTAAGGTTTATGTTTTGGTTTGGAGTTATGATGAACACGGTACTCCAATAACTGGACAAAAGATTACTCCTGAAAATCTAGCAGGATTTACTATTCTTGAGGGAGTTTCTGAATATTATATTGGTGAAGAAAAGTATTATCGGGTTGGTGCTAAAGAATACTCTGAAAATGAAATTATTGAACTTCGAAGTGGGGTTAATCCATATGATTTGAGCGGAGGTTATAGCCCAACTGATGCTGCTCGAAAATGGGCATCGATTGATGATTATATCGCAAGCTATCAAGCCGGCTACTTTGAAAACGGAGCTGTGCCAGCTGGACAATTTATTATTACCGCTGGAAGTGTTGAAGAATATAACAATATTGTTGATAATATGCAAGCACGACATCGTGGCAGTGGCAACAACAACAATGTGGTTTATGTTCATCGCCCAATTGAAAGTGCGACAGGTAGGCCAGTAAATGCTCAAATTGAATGGATGCCGTTTGCTGAAAGCAACAAGAATCTTGACTTGAAGAGCCTATTTGACCAAGCTAATAAGAAAATCGACAGTATTTATGGTGTGCCGGCAAGTGTTCGAGGTGTAAATGATAACAACACTTATGCCAGTGTGCGAGTGGATGAGCAAATTTTTATAAAATATACAATTAAACCTTTTGCAACACGGATTTGGAGTGAATTTACACATCAACTGAACCGAATTACAGGCGGTCTTGGCTTTGCGATAACTTTTGACCTTGATATTCCTGGCGTTGCTGAAGAAGAGAAGATTGAGGCTGAGCGTAAAGCAGCTGAATTGACTTTGATTAAGACTGGCTTAGAAATGGGCTATTCATTAGACAGCATAGTTGATGCATTTGAGCTATCTAATGGCTATAAAACACTTAAAATGGGTGAAACTCCACTAAAAATTGAGAATGATAAGCCTGAAGTTGATGATGGTGGCGAAGTTGAAGAATCGCCAGAAGATTTAAACGCAAAAAGCGTGCATATCTGCAATGAAAGCGGAGATCATCACTGTTTAAAAGCTGAGACGAAAACAAAAAACGAAAAGCAAAAAGATAAAGACCAGAGCGCACTGGAAACTGTTTTTCGTGATATGACCAATGAGCAGATTGAGCGAGCTATTGATAGTGATTTTGAAGATTTTAACCTTGGCGATAAAGACCGTGAGAAGTTTAAGCAAAGAATAAAGGTGATATTGCTGAGCGTGCTAGTAACTCGTGGTGTGGTGGCTTGGAGTGATTTTGCCTCGATATTAAAGCAAAACAACATCTCGACTGATGACCTAACCGAGTTTAAGCTTTCTGACAAGCTGAAAAAACATTATGACAAAATGATAACTGATTTTACTAAGAGTTTTAGTGAAGATACTGCGAAATCGATTGTGAACAGAGTTGCACAAGCTGAAACAGAAGACTGGAATAAAGAAGAGTTGGCTCGTAGCTTGCGAGATATAACAAAAGCTGAAGAATGGCGAATCCAGCGAATAGCTCGCACTGAAACACACCGAGCGCACGGCTTGGCTGGTGTTGAGGCAGGTATGCAAATCCAAAATGAATCTGGCGTGCAGATTTATAAAGAGTGGGTGGTGGTGAGTGCTAGTCCATGCAAATATTGCCGTGGAATGGACGGCCGGCGAGTTAATGTAACTGAAAGTTATGTTAAAAAGGGTGGAATTTTGATTGGTAAATCGAAAATTCGAGTTAATGATTACGCCGATATCGATACAGCCGGTGCTCATCCGAACTGTTCTTGTGTGGAGAAGTTTGGGATTGAAGAAGAAAAAGACAAGATTTTTGATTATTCAAAGCTCAATCAAGATGACCCTGAATACATGTATCCACATGAGCAAGATTTTTATGAAAGGCTGGTGAAGAATTTTAATAACGTTGAGAGAGTTCCTAAACATAAAACGGAGCCTTCGAATGATTTTACTGTCAATGGTGACTCATGGGAGCTTAAGAGTATTTTAGGCAAGGTTAAGCCTATGACTATTCGAAATGAGATATATCATGCTACAGATAAAGGTAAGCGAAATATTTTCCTTGATGTTTATAATCAAGATATTGATGTGAATGATGTTATTGAAAAAGCTAAGAAACATATTTCAATAAAAAAGAATAACGATAAAATAGATAGTTTAATCGTTGTAAGTGGTGATAAATTCCATAAAATTAAATAAAAGTAAAAGAACGGCAGCGATGCCCGAACCAAAATCGGGCGCATTACCGTTCTTTTATACTTCAATAATACTACAAAATAGCTAAAAAGTCAATATTATTTAATTATTTTGTATAGCTCGACTATTTGCTAGTAATATTAATTTGTAATAGTAAATTTAAAGAGGAAATATGGCAGAAAAAGTTAAGAAAACGGCGCTGGAGCTGAAAACTGAAATTTCGAAGTCCGTGGAAGTAAATGAGGAGCGAAGAATTAGGTTTGTAGCATCGAGTGTAAACGAAGATCGCCATTACGAGAAAGTGGACGTTGCGAGCCTTCGCTTGCCTTTAAAGCAAGGTGGTGAAATTCGAGCCGGAGCAATTCCAACAGAAGGAGTGAATGATCTAGTGGATATTCCGCTGATTCTAAACCATTCCGGTGATGTTCGGGATACAATCGGTTCAGTGCGGAGTGCTTTCTATGAAAACGGTGAGCTGATTTTTGAAGCGGGTATCTCGAAACGAGAAATAGCGCAAGAAATGCTGCTACTTCTTGAAGAAGGACACCTCTCGAATGCGTTCTCGATTACAATGTCAGATTTTGACTACAATTTTGAAAGCGAAACGATTAGTAACGCTGAGATTATTGAGGTGAGCTTGGTTTTCCGCGGAGCTAACAGAGAAGCAAGGCTTTTGGCCGTAAAATCTCTGAAAGGTGATGAAATGAGCCAAGAAAAAGAAACTCCAGAAGTTTTGAAAAAAGAGGCTACAACTACAGTTTATCCTGAGGTTGTAGCAGACGATGAACCTGAGGTTGAGCAGGCTAAAAATTCAACCGAAAATAATAATTCTAACGAAGAGAAAGAGGAAGAAATGAATAAAGAAATTGCAAAAGATGCTATCTCAGCAATGCCTTCACAAGTTTCAAAAGCTACAACAGATTACCTCAACACTAAAGGTGCTGTAGTAGATTTTGCAAACGCTTTGCAAGATAACGCTGGTGTATCAGCCGAAGATTTTAAAAAGGCTTGGGCTGCTAAAGTAGCAAGCAAAGGTATTACTAACGTTGATCAATTACTACCTGGTGCTTTGGTATCAGCTATCTCAGATGGAATTGAAAAAGCTGGAACTATCTGGAACGTAGTTAATAAAACTGGCCTAACAGTTCGCCGAATCGATGCTGAAACTGCTGGAGCTCGTGCTCAAGGACACAAACGCGGTACAACTAAGAAAGAAATGGCGCTTACATTTACAGATCGAGTTATTCGCGCTGGATACATCTATGATTACATCACTTTGAACAAAGAAGATATCCGCGAAAACCAAGACACTGGCGCTTTGGTGAAATTCATTCTTGAAACTCTACCAAAACGAATCATCACAGAAATTGAACGTGCTATTGTTCTTGGTGATGGTCGAACTGCTGGTGGCGATGATGTAATTGAAAGCTTTGTATCAATCTTGAAAGATGCTAAAACTGGAACATTTGCAACTGAATATACACCTGCTAAAGATGAACCACTTTACAAATCAATCGTTAAAGCAGCTGCTCAAATTGAAGCCGAAGGTCCTATTTACGCTGTACTTTCAAAATCAGCTAAAGCAGACTTGAAACTTTCAGAAACTAAGAATGGTGCTTTGGTATTGCCACTTGGTGGAGACCTTGCTGGAACATTTGAGCTTAAGGAAATCTTCACGCCTAGCTGGTTCAACAAAGAAAACGCTGCAGATTACCAAGCTGTATTGTTCGTAGGTGATGCTTACGAAACAGTAGGTGACAACTCAATTGAAGCGTTCACAAACTTCTCATTGAGTCAGAACAAACAAGAATACCTACAAGAGATTTACGCTGGTGGTGCTTTGACTAAAGTTAAAGCTGGTGTAGCAATTAAAAATCCTGCTGCGGCTTAATAGACTTGAAAGAGAGGGTTAAAGATGAAACAACCGATTTCAAAAGATGAGATTGTGGCGTTAATCGGACGCCCTCTCTCTTCTTATGAAGAGCAGAACTTCACAATTTTGAATGAGTTAACTTCGGAGCGCTTGAATAGACTGCTGAATGGTGGATTTGATTCTGCGACTGACTGGACATCGGGGCTGAAGATATTGTATGCGCGATTGTTTAATATCAGCGAGTTGGAACGAAGCCACGATGCTGGCATTTCAAGAAAATCTGTTGATGGCTATAGCGTGGATTTTAAAGAAAATACCAATTATTACGCTCAATTCTGCGAAGAGAACGCAGATTTGATTGCAAAGTATAGAATTTCTAACAGTGGGATTCGGCACGGAAAGACTATTTATGAGGATATTCGATACTTTTTCTGAAACGGAATATTCATTTTTGCGAGTTAATCGAGGGAATGTTTATGGTAACACAATTGAAGAAGAATTAGCGAACCGAAAAAGTGTGTTCCGTGAAAAATCCGGAATGAAACGGGGCGTGAACGGTGAAGAATTTGCAGAAAATTCAACACTGTTCGTAAAACCTGAAGACATTCCAGTAGATGCCGTAGGTAATGGTATTCGAATAAATCACAAAACCTACACCATTATTGCAATGAGTGAGGGCAAGAATTTTGATGCTAACGAAGTGGAGCATTTAAAATTAACCCTAGAAAGGGCGAGCTATGGCGAAAGTTAAAGTGACATTTCGGAGTAAAATGAAAGCCTATTTGCAAGTTCAGCAAATGAATATGCAAAAAGAGCTTGAGGCTAAGGCGGAAAAAACGCTCGGTCGAGCTCGAATGCTGACACCTGTTCTATCTGGTGATCTAAAAATGAATGGTCGAGTGGAAAAAATACCAAATGGGGTTTCGGTGGTGTTTGGTGATAGTCGAATACCTTATGCTCGGCGACGGCACTTTGAAAACCGTAAAAATCCAGCAACATTGAACTATTTGGAACGAGCCGGCAATCAGACTAGGAAAGAAGGCTTTATAGTTATGAAAGGGAACGGATGATTACACTAAATTTATTAAAACTTCTTGAAGATAACGGATTTGGTAAGATTGATAAAAACCTTTTTTGGCAGAAGCTTGGTCTTGGTAAAACTGGCTTGTATATCTCGAATATCTCAGTGAATGGAGAACGCGGCAAGAGAAGAGTTCAGCATTATGAGATTTTCAGTATCGGTGAAAACGATGTTGAAGGCTTGAAAAAGCTTGAATCCGTTGCTAAATTCTTGCGAGAGAATTACGCAATTAATGAATTACCAGCCGTGGATGGAGTTTGTGAAAAAGTTCGAAATGTGGCGATTATGCCACCCTCTACGATTTCGAATGTAGGAGAGAATAGCCAAGGCCGAGTGGTTTATTCAATAAGTGGAGAGATAATTTATTAAGAAAGGAAAAAATATGGCAACGACAGATGAAAAAACATTAAACGCGGGTCTTTGGGAAGTGGCTCTTGGCGATATGCTAATTCCAGCGGAGTTTTTGGGTGATATTAAGACCAAAATTGCAATGAAAACGGTGGAAAAAGATACTCAAGCGGGGACTTCAAAACGCCGAACTAACGTAGTAGATACTGCGGAAGCAACCTTTACGCTTTACCTACCAAGCTTGGATTTCTTGGGTAAAATATTCCCCGAATATTACGCAAGAAGCACTGCTGGCGGCGGTGCAGTAACCTTTGGCGGTAAAAGTGTGAAAGTGGCTGAAATGCCAGTGAATATGCACCAGAAAGGCGCTGAAACTGATGAAAACGATGTGCATTTCTTTAAGGCGTCGGTGAACGTGGATTTTGAGCTATCTCAAACAACAAGCGATGATCCAAGCGTAGAAATTACATTAAATGCACAACCAACTGAGAACGGCTATGTTCGACTTGGAACTGGTGACTTAACTAAAAAATCGGTTTACGATGTTGCAACGCAACGAACGAAAGCGGTAGCTGGGTAAAAAATAGATATGAAAAACGCCCTTATTTATTGGGGGCGTTTTTTAATATTGAGAAATAGTTTAATCAGCGTATTTTTTATGTAATTTCAAGCAAGCATTAATTCGATTTTTAGCGCTGGTAGCGGCCATCAGTAAACCATCATAAGTGTAAGTATTTGAGCCCATTTTACCACCTTTAGAATATTCACCTCTTAATACTAGGGTTCCTTTTGTGGTGTAAAGCATATTTTCGAAAACATATTTAGTCTTTTTACCCGCAGATTCTTTAACTTGGCGATAATCAAAGCCTTTAATTTCATCCCAAGAAAAAGCTTGCACAGTTTCATATTTAAAAACTGAACCATACGAAAACTGAAGCTCCACACCACCGTCATAGGTAATTTTAAGACGAGCTTTAGCTACCACCTCTTCTATCCCTTCGAAGTCGCCATCGTAACTACCTAAAACATACTGGCGCATATTTAGATTTTTGATTCTTAGTTTATCTATAAAATTCATAATATAAATACCTTTCTTATATTTAGATTTTATATCTTTTATCTTTTAAAATCAACTGTATTAACTCGACTATTTAGAATTAATATAATTTCATAAGATTAACACGCTGAATGGAGGATTATATGACAGCAATTAGTATTACAATTGAAGACTTAGGTGTAAAAAAACGCGATTTTGAGATTGAAGGCAAAGTCTTTACTTTTACAAAACCCATGGCCGGGCATGAACTTGAAAAAAGCCAAATTATGTCAAAAATTGTGCGTTTGCAAAATAAAATGACTAAAATGCAAAAACAGGGCGAAGAAAACCTTGATGAAACGAAAGTTGAAGAAATATTGACTGAAATAGATGATTTGACAGAACGTTTAATAAATCATTCTGCTAAATTAGTAAGCGATGGAACGCCAGAAAATCTTGGCGGTAAAGAATTTGTGTCTAAATATGGTGAAGACGGAATTAAACTATTGACCAAGCGACTATTTGGCGAGGAATAAGTGAATGACAAATATTTTAGATCTATTAACAGATGAAGAGAAGAAAGAGATTAAAGCTCGATATCAAGAACGCATAAAACGACGACAAAACTCTTCTAAGCCTAAAATAACGCCAGAGATATATTTAATGGCCAAGTTTGGAATTTATTTTGGATGGGAAGCAGTGCGGGATGTTTTAAATGACAAAATTAGCCTCGAGATGATGTTTGCAATGATTGAAGGAGCGGAAAAAGTATATTACTCTCAACTTTGCGAGAATACGAGAGGAACTTTCGTAGCACAATCCTCTTCGATGGCTAAAAATGGGTTTGAAGCTCAGAAATGTTTTAATACTGGCACCGAAGCTTGGCGCAAAAAAGCAAAAATGGAGGTATAGTTAATGACAACAGTAGGAACAATTAACTATGATTTCACTGCTGATACTAAAGATTTAGACGAAAAACTGACCAAGTCTGAGAAGGACGTCAAAAAGCAAGCAGAGAGTCAGAAAGAAGCATATCGTGATAGTTGGTCTTCAATAGGTGATTTTGCAATAAAAGGAGCGGCAGTAGCTGGTGCAGCAATTGGTGCTCTCGGTACTGCCGCGGTTGGTGCATATTCAAACTACGAGCAACTTACTGGCGGTGTGGAAACGCTTTTTAAAAGTTCTTCAAGCACGGTGATGAATTATGCTAACCAAGCATATAAAACCGCTGGAATGAGCGCGAATAAATATATGGAAACTGTGACAAGTTTTTCAGCAAGCCTTCTTCAAGGCTTGGGCGGTGACACAGAGAAAGCAGCTAAATATGCAAACAAAGCCGTAGTAGCGATGAGCGATAACGCCAACAAGATGGGAACATCGATGGAATTAATTCAATATGCCTATCAAGGATTCGCTAAACAGAACTACACGATGCTTGATAACTTGAAGCTCGGCTATGGTGGTACTGCGTCAGAAATGGCACGACTTGTTAATGATTCGGGCGTGATGGGAAAAAGCTTTAAAGCAACGGCTAAGAATATTAACGAAGTTTCGTTTGATAAGATTATTGAGGCAATTAGTGTTACTCAAGATAAGCTCGGCATTACTGGAACGACCGCAAAAGAAGCAAGCTCAACCATTGAAGGTTCGTTTAACTCGATGAAGGGAGCTTGGGAAAACTTTATGACCGCGCTGGCAGGGGGCGGCGATCTTGATACAACTTTCAATAATTTAGTCGAGTCGGTTAAAGTTTGGCTAGGAAATTTAGTGCCAGTAGCTAAAAAAGCATTTGAAAGTATTGCTAAAGTGGCTTTTAAAGCTTTCGATGATGCGTTTAAAGATATGCCTGGTGGTGATATTATCAAATCTTTAGTTGTAGTAGTAGGAACTCTAACTGCCGCACTAACAACATTAGGTGTAGTTATGAAAATAGCGGCTGCAGCCCAGGCTCTATTTAATTTTGTGATGGCAGCTAACCCTATTGTCTTAATAGTGATGGCTGTTGCTGCTCTAGTGGCTGGGTTAGTATATTTCTTTACTCAAACGGAAATGGGGAAGAAGATTTGGCAAGACTTCTGTAATTTTATAGGTGAAGTTTTTAAAAATATTGGTAACTGGCTTGGTGAAGTTGGCGGAAATATTAGCGCTTTCTTTAAAGGTATTGGTGACTTTTTCGTTGGGGTTTGGAACGGCATAACTGGCTTATTTAACGGAATTGTGGAATTTTTTAAACAATGGGGCTTAACTATTCTTGCGGTTATTTTTTGGCCTATATCTTTGATGGTTGGGTTATTCTTTATGTTTAAAGACCAGATTATAGGATTTTTTAAATCAGCATGGGATGGAGTTGTTGCGATTTGGAATGGTGTAACAGCCTTTTTCGGTTTAGTTTGGGATGGAATTGTTGCAGTCTTTACTCCCGTTGTTCAATTCTTCGGTGCCGTTTTCCAGGCAGCGTGGATTGGTATCCAGATGGTCTGGAACGGTGTAGTTTGGTATTATACAACACTATGGAACGGAATTGTTGCGATATTTAGTGCAGTTGCTGGATTCTTTATTGGTGTATTTTCGGCAGCGTGGAATGGGGTTAAATACGTATTTGGTGGCGTCATCGGTTTCTTCGCTGGAATTTGGAACGGAATAGTTGGTATCTTCAGTGGCATTGGTGGTGCAATTGGCGGTGCTATTAGTGGTGCGGTTAAATGGGCAATTAACGGCGTATTGAGTTTTGCGGCAGGTATGATCAATGGCTTTATTGATGCAATTAATGTTGCTATTGGTATTATTAATGCAATACCTGGAGTGCATATTGGCAAACTGGGAAAACTTGGCGTTCCACGCTTTGAGACTGGTGGTATTGTTGGCCCTCAAGGTGGCGGTAGCTTGATTTGGGCTGGTGATGGCGGCGAGAATGAGTGGATTGTGCCTGAAAGCAAGATGGCTAGCCTGGTTGACAAAATTAATAGCCAAACTGGTGGAACTGGTGGAAATAATTACACTATTAACGTGAGTGGAACTTTTGCAACTAGCCCAGCTGAACAACGCAAGGTTGCTGAGCTAATCCGTGAGCAAATGGAACTTGCGGATAAAAGGAGATTTGCATAATGAAAATAATTCTAAAAGATTCAACAAGAACGGTAGAGTGGAACATGGTGGAAGTTCCACTCACTGAAAAAATAACAGACAATACAAGGCAAATTAAAACGCTTAACAATTCTTTGACCACTTATATTATCGGAGCGAGAAAGCGGACTTGGGAACATACCTGGGCTTATCCTTCGAAGGCAGAATATGATGAGATTAAAAGTTTTTACGATAAGCAAATTCAAAATCAAGAAATATTAAAACTAACTATTGAAGGTGTTGATGGCGTGGTTGATGTACCTGTTTGGTTTGAAATTAGCAACCGCGAAATTATGAGCTTTGACGGCATGGTTAAAGAAATGAAAGCTACCTTTACGGAGATTTAGCAAATGCAAATTGTAAGTGATAGATTTAATAAAGCTTTCGCAAGTAAATTAGTAGCTATGGATTGGCACGCTGATTTGAGCTTTACTCGAGGCAGAAATAAGAATACTAGTTGGTTTAAATTAGACACCTCAAAACTCGATGGTGTCGATTTATTGGCTACTCCAGAAAATAACCCTACACAGGTTTGGGATGCGTTTCAGTATGACGATATAACAGATAGATTGTTAAGTATTAATGTTGAGCGATCGGTTAAGTTTCCATATAATGTGCAATCTGGTATTGCTGATGTTAAGCTTAATAATTATGATGATTATTTTTCTTTTTTCGAAACTACGAACAAAAGCCCTGTTGCGGATTATATTTTACCTAAGCGACCGTTGCGGTTATTTTTAGGTGCAAAAGATATTGGAAATGTTCAAGTATTTGTTGGCTTAACCGAAAAAATACCTACATATAGTGATGACAAAACTATCACTTGGTCTGCGTTGGATTTCTTGAGTGATATTGCAGAAACGAAGCTAGACAGAACTATTATGTTAAGGAATGTTTCAACCGATGTATTGTTGAAAGAAATACTCAAGCAGTATGGAATGAATGAAAAACAATACAATATTGGCGAAGGTCAGAACACTATACCGTTTGTGTATCTTAATAATGACGACGACGTGGGGACTATTTTAAAGAAATTAGTTCAAGCGGAGAATGGCTCATTATGGCTCGACGAGCAAGGTATTTTAAGATTTGAAAACCGTAGCGGAAACCTTGGCAAACAACCCGTTATGGTGTTTGATGAAGACAATATTATTAGCATTGAAACCGAAAAAGCAGATAATATTGTAAATTATGTGAATATTAAAAGCGATATTCGAGAAATTCAACCGTTGCAACCTATTTTTAGTACAGAGGGTAAAGATGATTGGGTTGTGCAACCTGGCGAAACTTTTTCAACTTGGCTAACCTTTGATGATCCCGTGTGGACTGTTCAGCCTATCTCGGTTGGACAAAAAACTGGTGAAAGCTGGATTGATATGAAAAAAGGCGACACTGTAAATAATTCAGGTATTGTTGTTAAAGGTGAAGTATTTGCTACTGCGTATAGATTAACCCTTACTAACCGCGGAACAACCGCCTCAAAGGTTTCAAAGATTGAATTGTGGGGTGAAACAGCAAAAGTAGTTGATACGATTAAATATGAGGCGTTCGATCGTGAAAGCATGGAACGATACGGCAAAAAAGCGCTTGAGATTACAGACAACCCTTATTTTGGAAGTTACCAAAACTGCGATTTGTTCGCAACAGATGTTTTGAGTAAATACGCCAAATTTTCACCTACAATTTCAATGGAAGTTAAGGGAAACCCTGCACTACAATTGGGTGATATTATCACGGTAAAATACAAGAATAAGGGTGATTTCTTAATAACTGGAATTAAAACAAGCTTAAGCGAGAGTGGCTATAAAACTACTATTTCTGGTAAACCACATAAGGTCGCAACTGCGTTTATTCTTGATAAGTCGGTACTCGATGGAAAGGATTTGTTGGCATAATGGCTATTGAAAAAAATGTAGAATTTCAGGGTGACAAGGTGGTAAATTCGCTTGGCGGAAATATCAAGATAAATCAGACAACTGGCGAAATAATCATTTCTAACAATGGGGTGATTTTAACAAGAATAAATAAAGATGGCTTTGTCTATTCTGAAGAAGACGGAACAAGGCGAATTTTAATTGGTAAACACCCGAAAACTGGAAATGTTATTGAAGCAATTTCAAAAGCTGGCGTTGATGTAATAAGTGAGCTGGAAAAAGAATAATGAAGAGCATAAAGGATTACGTCTACAATTCAAATTACAAAACGCCGTATATTGTTTATAAAAGGGAGTTCAGCGTTGGTTGTGCGGAAGGTGGAGTAGCTCGAACGAATTTTGCGCACGGGCTACCTTTTAAGCCTTTATTGATTGGGCAATGGAGCTTAAACAGTAATTTCGCGCCAAGCTACGATTTATCGCAGAGCGAACCTTTATGGGGTGGTTCACGAGCATTAAGGCGTTGTTATATTGGGGCTGATGAGTCTAACGTGTATGTGTCTTTAATGGATGATGCATACGAAGGAAACGTAACTTTTTATTTTAGAATAATGGCTTTTGCACCGCCACAATATGAGGGAGATATTCCTGTTGTTTATCAAGACGCCGGAAACTTTATTTCAGACTCTAGGCGAAATTATCCTAAAATTTGGTTTTTTAATCAAGTTCCACAAAGTACAACTATTGAGCATAATTTTGGCTATCTTCCGCAGGTTAAATCTTGGAATACTATAGAAATACCGATAAATGCGAATTTTGATACAAAAAACGTTCTAGCACCAAGCATGATAAATCTTAACCCGATAGCGCTTAATGATATATCAGTAAGTACTCGGAGTGTAGCTGTGAGATATGAACGGGGCGATGAACAATATTTAATGATTTTAGGAGATGAGCAATGACGAAGTTATCTCAATTTCAGAAGTTGTCAAGATTTGGCGCACAAAGTCAAGATAAACAAGAATATACGGTTAGTTTATCGATACCTGCTGGAGTTTATCAAAGGGCGACTAATTGGAAAAGGGAGTTTCAAACTCCGCAAGGCGTATTTTTTGAAATGGTTGCAATACAGTTAAATAATAGTGGCGCTTGGCACCCTTCTAATACTTTTTATTTTCCTGCAGACCCTGGAAGAGCGGAAGATACAATGACGGTTGCACAGGTTTATCAGATAAGCCCTGGTAGGTATGCGTTAGAAGTTATAGCGCTATGTAGTTTTGATGGGGATTACTACCCACCATTTCAACTTGACGTGAAGTTGAAACTATCGACCACCGCCTTTTAAAACTCGACTATTTGTCGTTATTATTAAACTAAAGGGAGATAAATATGAAGTGGAAAAGAGTGTGTTTATCTAGTGTAATTTTTAAGAAGAAAGGAAGGAGAAATGGACGAAAAAAAATTTGTAGCACGCGAGGTGTTTCAGGCGCGAGAAGATACACTTAATGCTAAAATTGACGTTCTGAAAGATAAAATTGAACAAGTCAGTGAACAATTAGACACTATTATGTCGCTTAATGAAAAGATTGTAGCTCATGACAAAGATATTGAGAGTGTTCGGCGTGACGGAGACCGAACGAAGGAGCGACTTCGGCGACTCGAAGAAAACCAAAGTAAAATCGTTTGGGCTGTCGGCTTGGCGGTTTTGGGCGGTATTGTTCAATTTGTTTTAAATGGCGGACTCCATAAATAGAAAGGAAATATATGGATAAAGTAATTGAATGGTTTCAGCAAAGGCAGGGTCGAGTTAGCTACTCGATGGATTATAGGAATGGCCCTAGTTCGTATGACTGCTCAAGCTCGGTATATCACGCTTTAATTTATGCCGGAATTTTACCGCAAGGTTTCCGTATTGGCAATACTGAAACAGAGTTTGTGGACTTGCCAAAGTTTGGCTTTCAGAGAATTGAAGCAGATATAAACGGTTATATTCCAACACAGCGAGGCGATATTTTCATCTGGGGTAAGCAGGGCTACACGAACGGCGCTGACGGACATACTGGAATATTTATTGATAGTAACAACATTATTCACTGTGCATATGGCTATAACGGTATTCATATAGATAATCACGACTGGCTAGCTGGAATTAATAATGTTCAATATTTGACAATCTTCCGTTATACTGGACAAACACAACCTCAACCAGCTCCAGCACCATACGTTGAGAAAATCGATGATGAAATCAATGTTGGCTCACACCTAAAATTCAATCAGATATTTACTGTTGTTGAGACACGGGGAGTTGAAGACAGGAAAGAGGCTCGAATAAATGAGCTTTGCCCAGTTGGTTTCACTTGGGACGAAAATGGAGTTCCTACAAGTTGGCTAGTGAAAGTTGATAATGACGGATACAGAATTGGTGGCGATATTAACACAGGCGATAGCGTAAAAATCGAGGGTGCGTTTGTTGCACAAGAAGTTGTGCAGAATGATAGTATGTGGTTTGCTAAAATCAACCGAGATGGAATTGATGTTTGGGTAGAATTAACACCGGCAACAGAAATTCCAGCAGGTGAATTTGGCACAAGAATTGAAAATCGACCAGCGCCAGTGCAAGCTCCGGAAATAGTCGAAAAAACACCTGAAATTAAAGGGGTTATAAGTCAAAATGAGGATAAAAAAGATATGTCGCAAAATATTGTAAATGAAGAAAAGCAAGAAAAAGCGCCTGAACAGCCTAAAATTAAGGCTATGCCTATAAACGAAAGGAAATTTACAGAAAAAGAGGTTAAAATGATTGAAGATTTACAGAAGAAAGCACTTGATAGCGTAGATACTACAGAATATACGCCTGCAATTTCTGAAAAAGCAAAAACAACAGTGTATTTTGTAGCTGACCTTGGGGTTCTAGTTAATATGCTAGTAGCTACAATTTGCGTTATTGTTATGCCAAATTTCACAAAAGAAATTTTGGCAATTAGTGGAGCGATTGCTACAGCGTTTGCAGGATTGAAACCAATTTTCAAACTAGGAGCTAAAAAATAATGGCTTACGAGAATTTGACTTTTACACCAGGCGAAACTCTCACTGCAGCCAAGATGAACAAGCTGCAAACTAACGTTGCAGGGCTAAGAGACGGCTCAAATATTGGAACAGGTGCAGTTCGAGCTGATAGTATCAACTTTAGCTCGTTCCCAATTCAATATGGCGGCGGAGAGCTAGCACCAGGAACGGTTTCAAAAACCTTTACACCAAAATCTGATGGCTTGTTGCGAGTAGTTGCAAGCGGTCGGCGAAATGCCGGAAACGCTGCAGACCTTGTGATTTATATATCGGCGACTGGCGTATCAAATCAGGTAGATAGTACGGGTGTTCAGTTTGGAACAGGTGTGTTTGCTTCAGCAAGTTTTGTAGCACAAGTCACTAAAGGCGTTCCAGTAACGATTAACGTTAATGTCTCGGGCGGTTCGATCGCCAACTCGGGCTATCAGTTCTTCGTAATTCCAGGGAAAGCTGAAAAGGTAAATTAGGCAAGGTTGACTTTTACGATTTAATTTGCTATAATTAAAAAGCTATATGGAGCAACAAAAACGCCTCACGCCGATGAAAATCGGTGTAGGGGCGTTTTGCTTTCTTGGAAAAATGAGACAGCCGAAAACCAACCGCTCCGTTTTACTAAAAATCTTGTCAAGACTTTTTGGAGGGAAAATGGAAAAAAGTTTTATTTTATGCGGCCGTCGAATAGCAACTATGCGTGAACGGCTCGGCAAAGCTTGCGACTTAATAGATAATGAACAGTGGCTGGGCGTGTTCCGAAACCGTCAGATTAATCATGAAAAAGAATTTAATCAATCTGTAAAAATGGTTAAATCAATGAAAAAAGCGGGTAAAATTAAGAATGCTAAGCGCTATTTTGCTAAAATTTGGAAAAAAGAAAATATCAATAAGACATTAAAAATCGTGCGAGAATTTTTAAATCGTCAAATTTCTAAATTGGCCGAAAAACGCGAAGATAAGCGAAAGAATGAAGAAATTAATCAATTTGAGCGAGATTTTAATAGCGCTGGCTATATTAAATTTCAAAAAATGAAAAAGCGTTTCGCTAAATTACAATAGATAAAGTTTTAAAAATTAGTTAAAAATCAAGTTGCGAGCAATTCGCTCGTTTTATTGCGTTTATCCTAAAATATTATATAATAATTTTCAATAAATAAAAATATAAGAGAATGAAAGGTAAACTATGTAAAATATTATAAAATATTTTTAGCATTTTAGCTAATTTTTAAAAGCGTATTGGAGGGTTAAAAATGATAAAAAATTAAGTTTTTAGGTTCTAAATAGAAATTCTGCTTATTTTTTCTTTTTAATTCTATTTAGAACGAAGGAGATGTTTTGAAAGTTAGTGAATTATTTGATGAGTATCGAGATAGAATAATTATTCAAGGAGGGCAAAGTGAGCGCACTCTAGAGACACATGAGTTTGTAAAGAAGTATACTTTAGAATATTTAGGGGATTTAGATATTAAAAGCCTTAACTTTGAAAATACCAGTAGGGTCTGTGCAAGTTGGCGGAAAAATCGATCACAAAACACAGTGAGATTATATATTATTCGTCTACGATCAGTGCTGAGATATGCAAGATTGCGAGATTTGCCTGTGGTGAATTATGAGTTATTAAAAATACCGAAGCGAAAAGCTAAGGTGGTTAATTTTTTGGAATCCGAAGATGTTACTAGGCTTATTGATTGCGTTTTCGCACCAAGAGTAGGATATTCAAAATTTAAACGTTTAAGGAATCGAGCAATAATTTCGCTTTTATATTCTAGTGGCGTTAGGTTGAGCGAATTAGTATCGATAGATTGTATAGATATTAAAAAAGACCGCACGTTTACGGTGATTGGTAAAGGCGACAAAACCAGGCTTTGTTTCATTGATGAACGAACTTGGTACTATATAGAGGACTGGCTAGAGTTTAGGACAGATGAATCGCCAGCTCTATTTATTAGTGAGTTAACAGGTAAACGCATTTCAAAATCTACCGTTCAAGAGATTTGTCGAAATGCGCAGGCGAGAGCAGGGTTCGGGACACATATTCATCCGCACATTTTGAGACATAGTTTTGCAACAAACTTATTAAGAAATAATACTAATTTATTGCTGGTGCGAGATTTTCTAGGGCACTCAAGTGTGCAGACTACACAGATGTATACACATGTAGTAAACGAAGACTTACGCAAGGCATATTTAAAAAATCATACCACGTAGGTATTGACTTTTTGAACCGCTTATGATACAATTAAAACATAATTGATAGAAAATTAAAAAACCTAACAAACCTACTTGCAGCAGAGTGTAAGACTTTGAGATAATTTCTTGGAGCCACGATCGGGGCTTGAACCCGAGACCTCATCCTTACCATGAATGCGCTCTACCAACTGAGCTATCGCGGCATAAACTATAATAGATTCTATCATAAAAAGTATTTAGATGTCAATATCGTTGGAATAATATTTCTTTTTTATTACGTTTGCGATTTTAAGCTTCATATGTTAGAATATGAGCTATAAAATAATAGTCAAAAAAAAGGGGGGTTATGAAAACAGTAACAATAATGAAATACCGAATCGGAAATAAATATTTCTTTAAGGTTTTAGACAAATTCGACATTAAAGATGCAGCCGAACGCCTAGATGCAATGATTCGAATCTCCAAACAGTTAGAAAAAGAAAACAAAGACTACGAACAGCTTTGGATTAAAGAAACAGTTCTATTTTAGAAATATTCAAAATAAATTATTTGTTTTTTGCTGATTTGCTGGAGTCTTTTGTTCTTTTGTTGTTTTTTAAAAGAAAATTATTTTTTAGGGCTTCACCAAGAGTCCAAACAATAGCGTTCATCAAGAAGACGATCAAAGATGACACCGTAATAAGTAAAATTGTTCGACTAATTGAATTTTCGAAAATATTTAAAAAGCTCGCAACGGCAAAACCAAAAAATGCCAAACAAAGGTAAAAACGCTGCAAAATAACGCGTTCGTTGTTTGAGCTTAAAATTCTTTGGATAAATTTCAAAAAGTCATTCATGGTTTAAATTATATCATAACTAAGTTAATATGTCAATGTTTACTTGAAATACTTGCTTTTTATGAATTCCTGTGATAAAATAGAACAGAACGTAAATAATAAATTTAAGAGAGATTATGGCTAAAAAGAATACGAAACGAAAGATTATTGGCCTTGTAAGTGAAGCTACAGGTCATCGAATTTACTACACTCGCAAAAATACTCAAAATACACCCGAGAAACTTTCTTTGCGAAAATACAACCCAAAGACACGAAAACACGAAGTTTTCACAGAGACTAAAAAATCTCTTGGTCGAAACGAAGTTAAACCACGAAAAGGTTAATAATAAAAAAGCGCTCAATTGGGCGCTTTTATTTATTCTGTGTTTTTATTCTTCAGAAGCTATCAAATCTAGCAGAGCCGAGACATATTCCGCCTGAGACCATGTGAGTGGCGCCACAGAAAGGTGTTTTAAATCACGTGGGTCAATTTGTTCAGGTAGAATCCCTGTTGATGTTTGTTGATCTGAAACCCAATCTAAAATCTCTTTTGCTTTTAAAATTTCACCTTGAGCGATATAAAATTCAGCACGCCAAAGTGTTGTAATAGGCCAAATGTTTGCTTCATAATCATTGCTAAAACGGTAATAAACATCGTTCTCGAAGCGCGGCAAACCAATTTGGTTATCTGTATTAAATCGTTTTTCGAGCACGTCAAACGCATTGTGAAGCTTTTCGCCCTTAAAGTCAAAAAGATTAAATATAAAGGCTCCATAAAAACTTGAGGCATCGATTTTCGAGTCCTTCTCACCGTTAGGCCAAACTCCTCGATAAAAATAGTTATTTTCTGGATTAAATAATTCATTCTGTGCCGAAGTTCGAATCTTCAAAGCTTGATCTCGCCATTTTTTAGCATCTCGCGCACGATTGAGCTGTTGTGCTAAATTTGAGGCCGAATAAAGAGCTGCAAAAACAACCGAAGTCGAATAAGTCGTTGAAAGAAAATCCATCTCCCAAAGTTCATAATTGGGTTTTGGTAAATTATTTTCACCACAAAAATCAACCAAAAAATCCGCAATTGGCTTCACCAAATCATCATAAAATTCATCCAGAATAGAATTGTCACGAAATTTTTTATAGTATTGCGCAAACAAGAATAGAATTCCAGCAGTTTCATCAATCTGAATTGGTAGATTTCGCGTTTCGCCACCTTGAGAGTATGGATGCCAACTAGGGCCAAGCTCACCATTTGGCAAATACTTATGCATCATAAAACCGCCCGGTGTAAGGGAATTCTTGCAAAAAGTGAAAAATCTTTGCGGCTCATCACGATATCCGAGCCGAATCAAAGGCCAAATCGCAAAAAGCGCATCTCGTGGCCAACAATAAGAATAGTCATCTCGGGCATAGTTAAGCATTTCACTGTCATTACTTGCAATAGGAGCACCAGTTTTTGCGAGATGAGACTTAACTAGCATTAGGCTTTGAATAAACTTTTTCTGATATTTTAGATCTAGTTTTTTCGAAAAACGCAAAGCTGGAGCAAGCCATTTTTGCCAAGATTTTTTAGTTTCAGACAAGGCTTTCGAAAAACCTTCATCTCGCATTTTTTGAAAATTCGTTAAAGCAAGCTGGTGATCATCTGCGCAAGAAATAGAATACTGAAAATCTGTGCTTTCGAAAACGCCTAGAGAGAAGTTAAAACCGAGCACTGAGTCAGTTTGACCATGTTCAACATTTGAACCAGAAAGAATTCCGTCTTCGGCATCACACCAAGAGCCAAGCTTTCCTTCGATTCCAAATAGTCCAACCGTATGTTGGTCGAAATTTTTAAAGCTTTTTTGATTAAAATCGCCGTCAACTTTTTGTGCAGAAATAATAAATGCACGTTTTCCGCGGTAATGCAAAATAGCCTTCTCATCATCTTCAAGAGGTAAAAATTGTACAGTATCAGCTAAATGAAAACTGCTGTTAATTGCAAAATTTTGATGCAAAAATAGTTGAACTTCACGCGGATAATTTGCAAGGTTCTGCACCTGAATTTTACGTGCAAAAACATCAAAATCACTAACCACAAAATCTGTAAACGTGATTTTTATCTGCAAATTATTGTTTACTGCTTCGGTTTTAGATATTAGTGCATCTTCAAAATATTCAGAAGAGAATTGCCAATCACCGTTTTGTAACCACGAAAATTCATCACCAATTTTAATACCAACGCGGTGAAAAAGGTCGCGACCAAGAGTGTGATTTTCATATCCGTTGTCCGGAAAATAAAAATCACTAACCAAACCGAATTCATTTAGGCCAATATTTAAATTTCCATTACTTAAAATCGCTGTTTTTGCCATTTTAACCTCGCTTTCCCTTAGCAAACATTAAGTTTTTATGAAGCATTCGCGCAAATATTTTCTTTCGTTTTGGTGTTTTTGGAACTTTCGAAAAAGATTTTTTAAGAATTTTTTGTGTTTCTTGAACTTTTCTAGGCGGTAAAGGTGAAACATCTTTCAAACGAAAATCCATGTCTCGCAGAGCATCCATAAAATACAAAAACGCATCATAGGGCGATTTATATGGTGAAAAATACGCATGAACATCGCCGTCGTTAAAGTATTTTGTGCACATATAATATGGGTGATCGCTAGTAGTTAAACGTCGCCAATCTTCAACGAGTGCGCCATTATGAGAATTATAAACTCGCGGTTTTAGGGCATAAAGATATTTCATCGCTTCTTGCTGCATTGAATTACCAAGCCACGCAGTCAGGTCGCGCTCAGTATCCGCCCAAGTAACAGTTTGAGGCATCGAAATTTCCGCAACAGGATCGGCTTGAGCAGCTTCTGTAACGGTTTTAAAATCATGACTTGGATTTTTCAGCCACTCAGCAACTAAGCTTTCGAAAAAGCCAAAAATTCCAGATTCCTTCCATTGATGTTCACCAAAAGTTTCATAATCCATGAAAAGATTAATTATATCGCCACGATAACTTGCCGATTCTAGCCAGCTGATATATTTTTCGGTTGTTAGCGGATATTCTTCCCAGTTTTGGTTTGAAAATCGAAAAGCTAAATCATCAGAAAGTTTATAATTTTTTAAAAGAAGGCGAATATTTTTAGTATTTTTTGGTCTATACACAAAATTCGGTGAACGCCACCCCAGCACAGGATCCCAGCCTTCAGTCAAAACTGCCTTGAAACCAAAATCGTCTGCCCATTTGCCTAATTCGTCGTTGTAAGAAAGTTCTGTGTTTCGGAAAGATGTAGTTTCAACACCAAAAACTTCACGAATCTTTGCTTGATGTGCACGAACTTGTACCTCAAATTCCTCGCGGTCAAAAAAGAAAGCTAAACTGTGATAATAAGTTTCAGCAACAATCTCCGCTCGGCCGGTTCGAACGAGACGCTTAAAACTCTCAAGAACATCTGGCGCAAATTGCTGAGCTTGATCAATAAAAGTGCCCGTTATCGAAAAAGAGAATTTAAACTCTGGATGACGAGCCAAGAGTTTTTCAAGAAGATTATTCATTGGAATATAAGATTTCTCAGCTACTTTTCGAAAAATCTCACCATTACTTTGGCGTTTTAAACCTTTTTCTTCACTAAAATAATCTTTGTTTTTACCAACATTAAAAATAGTTTGGTCGTCACGAACTCGCCACGGCTGATGAACGTGAAGATATAAAACAATCGATTTTTTAGCCATTTTTTTCCTCTGTTAGATGTATAAATTCATCCATAATTTGATCAGCAATGTCGCTCCAAGAAATTTTATTATACTCTTTTCGAACACCTTTTTTAAGGTTATCTAGAAGTTTTTTATTCACCGAAACTTCATAAATTTGATTTGCAAGCTTTTTAGTGTCCCAAAAATCGTAGCGCAAAATGTTTTGCAAAACTTCACCAACGCCAGACTGTTTTGAAATAATTAACGCATTATTGAAGTGTGCTGCTTCAAGGGCTGTCAACCCAAAAGGCTCATTAACTGAGCTCATCACAAAAACATCTGCAACTCCATAAGCATCGCGCCATTTGTCTCCGCGCAAAAAGCCAGTGAAGAAAATCTTATCCGCAATTCTAAAATCGCTAGCCATTCTAATAAGTTCGTTACGCTGCTCGCCATCACCAACAAGAAGAAGAGCTATTTTCGGGTTCCTTGAAGCCGCTTCAGCCATAGCTCTCATTAAATATGTTAAACCCTTCTGAACAGTGAAACGAGTTAAAGTCATTACAACCGTATAACCTTGCGATTTTAAGTATTCAAGATAACGATAGGTTCGCTCATCGTAGTCTTGCGGGCTAGCAAGAGTGGAAGTTTCGATTGCATTATAAACAACCTCGACTTTTTCTGGAGAAACTTTATATTTATCAATTATTACATCTCGTGTATTTTTCGAAACGGCAAAAACTTTATCTGAATTGCAAATTCCAGCGTATTCAATATCGTGAATTTGTTGATTGCCAGATGTTCCACCAGAACGGTCGAATTCTGTTGCATGAATATGTGTAACAAGTGGAGAGCCCGTAATCTCGCGTGCTAGCATTCCAGCCTCCATTGTAAGCCAATCGTGCGCATGAATAACATCCGGTTTGTTTTCCGGGATGCTTAAATATTCACGAATAAATTCACAATATTCTTTTTGAATCGAACGAATATCCGGCAAAAAATCGCCCACATTATGGCTCGACCGCGACCAGTGTGGCGCATCATAAGCCCCAGCGCCAAATTTATGAATCTCAGAAAAATTCGTAGCATTTAGCACTTTCATAAAATCAATTTCGGTATGTTTGTTTTTATACGGAACGACAAACTCAATTTCAGCGCCATCTTCAGCTAGCGCTTTTGCCATATAAAAACAAGCTACGCCCAAACCACCACTGTTATGGGGAGGAAGCTCCCACCCGAGCATTAGAATTTTCA
>ERZ772974.237-NODE-237-length-42769-cov-11.618111_pt1 | contig 42769 bp, 33 predicted proteins | sample MGYA00580671_ERZ772974 | MGnify/ENA primary metagenome ERZ772974 (study PRJEB29015, sample SAMEA2738065) | human oral metagenome | biome: human oral; feature: human-associated habitat; material: saliva | place: China | collected 2218 ... | reverse complement strand
ATCACCTCCTTTCTAAGGAGAATATGTCTTTCTCTATTCTATTGGTAATGTTCTTGTGTGGACTTATCAATAATGCGTTTGTAGCTCAGCTGGTTAGAGCACACGCCTGATAAGCGTGAGGTCGGTGGTTCAAGTCCACTCAAACGCACCATATGGGGATATAGCTCAGTTTGGGAGAGCGACGCACTTGCACTGCGTAGGTCAGCGGTTCGATCCCGCTTATCTCCACCATTAATGCCTAGGTAGCTCAGTTGGCTAGAGCATACGGTTCATACCCGTACGGTCGATGGTTCGAATCCATTCCTAGGCACCATTTTATTTATAAGCATTGATGAATTATCATTAATGTTTTTTTTTATACAAAAATGACAAAAAAATAAGCTTTAATTTTCTTGCCAAAAAGTCAAGAATGTTATAAAATTAAACATAATAAAAAATTATGAGGTGAGTTATTTGAAAAAAACAAAAATAGTTTGTACTATTGGTCCTGTGACTGAATCAGTAGAAACTTTAAAAGAGCTATTAAATAGAGGAATGAATGTGATGAGATTAAATTTTTCTCATGGGGATTACGAAGAACATGGAACAAGAATAAAGAATTTTAGACAAGCTATGTCTGAAACTGGAAAAAGAGCAGGTCTATTACTAGATACTAAGGGACCTGAAATAAGAACAATGTCTTTAGAAGATGGAAAAGATGTAAGTATAAAAGCTGGGCAAAAATTTACATTTACAACAGATCAATCAGTTGTTGGGAATAGTGAAAGAGTTGCAGTAACTTATCCAGACTTTGCAAAAGACTTAAAAGTTGGAGATATGATTCTTGTAGATGATGGTCTAATAGAATTAGATGTTACAGAAATAAAAGGAAACGAAGTTATATGTATAGCTAGAAATAATGGAGAATTAGGACAAAAGAAAGGTATAAATCTACCTAATGTTTCTGTTAATTTACCAGCTTTATCTGAAAAAGATATAGAAGATTTAAAATTTGGTTGTAAAAATAATATAGATTTCGTTGCAGCTTCATTTATAAGAAAGGCTGAAGACGTAAGAGAAGTTAGAAGAATTCTTCATGAAAATGGTGGAGATAGAATACAAATAATTTCTAAAATAGAAAGCCAAGAAGGTTTAGATAACTTTGATGAAATCTTAGAAGAATCTGATGGAATCATGGTGGCAAGAGGAGATCTAGGAGTAGAAATTCCTGTTGAAGATGTTCCTTGTGCACAAAAGATGATGATTAAAAAATGTAATAGAGCAGGAAAACCTGTTATTACAGCTACTCAAATGCTAGATTCTATGATTAAGAATCCAAGACCAACAAGAGCGGAAGCAAATGATGTTGCTAATGCTATAATAGATGGAACAGATGCTATAATGCTTTCTGGAGAAACTGCAAAAGGAAAATATCCTTTAGAAGCAGTTGAAGTAATGGATAAAATTGCTAGAAAAGTTGATCCAACTATAGTTCCATTTTTTGTAAAACATGTTACAGCTAAAAATGATATAACTTCTGCTGTTGCTGAAGGAAGTGCAGATATAAGTGAAAGATTGAATGCAAAACTAATAATAGTTGGTACAGAATCTGGAAGAGCTGCAAGAGATATGAGAAGATATTTCCCTAAAGCAGATATCTTAGCTATAACTAATAATGAAAAGACAGCTAACCAATTAATCTTAACAAGAGGAGTAATTCCTTATGTTGATGCAACACCAAAAACATTAGAAGAATTCTTTATTTTAGGGGAAGCAGTTGCTAAAAAATTGAATTTAGTTGAAAAAGGTGATATAGTAATAGCAACTTGTGGAGAAAGTGTATTTATCCAAGGAACAACAAACTCAATTAAAGTTATACAAGTAAAAGCATAGTTAAAATTTAAAGGAGGAATGCAATGACAGGTATAGTAGAAGTAATAGGAAGAGAAATTTTAGACTCAAGAGGAAACCCTACAGTAGAAGTAGATGTAGTATTAGAATGTGGAGCAAGAGGAAGAGCTGCTGTTCCATCAGGAGCTTCAACAGGAAGCCATGAAGCAGTTGAGCTAAGAGATGAAGATAAATCAAGATATTTAGGAAAAGGAGTTTTAAAAGCTGTAAACAATGTAAATACAGAAATCAGAGAAGCTCTTTTAGGAATGGATGCTTTAAATCAAGTAGCTATAGATAAATTAATGATAGAATTAGATGGAACTCCTAACAAAGGAAGACTAGGAGCAAATGCTATTTTAGGTGTTTCTCTTGCAGTTGCTAAAGCTGCTGCTGAAGCTTTAGGACAACCTCTATATAAATACTTAGGTGGAGTAAATGCTAAAGAATTACCTTTACCTATGATGAATATCTTAAATGGTGGAGCACATGCTGACTCAGCTGTTGACTTACAAGAATTTATGATACAACCAGTTGGAGCAAAATCTTTCCAAGAAGCTATGAGAATGGGAGCTGAAATTTTCCATCACTTAGGAAAAATCTTAAAAGCTAATGGAGATTCAACAAATGTTGGAAATGAAGGAGGATATGCACCTTCAAAAATCCAAGGAACTGAAGGAGCTTTAAATTTAATATGTGAAGCTGTTAAGGCTGCAGGATATGAATTAGGAAAAGATATTACTTTCGCTTTAGATGCTGCTTCAAGTGAATTCTGTAAAGAAGTAAATGGAAAATATGAATACCATTTCAAAAGAGAAGGTGGAGTTAAAGACACTGATGCTATGATTAAATGGTATGAAGAATTAATAAACAAATATCCTATCGTTTCAATAGAAGATGGATTGGGTGAAGATGACTGGGATGGTTGGGTAAAACTAACTAAGGCTATAGGAGACAGAGTACAAATAGTTGGAGATGACTTATTTGTAACTAACACTGAAAGATTGAAAAAAGGAATAGAATTAGGAGCAGGAAACTCTATCCTAATAAAATTAAATCAAATAGGTTCATTAACTGAAACTTTAGATGCAATAGAAATGGCAAAAAGAGCAGGATATACTGCAGTTGTATCTCATAGATCAGGAGAAACAGAAGATGCTACAATAGCTGACGTTGCTGTTGCAACTAATGCAGGACAAATTAAAACTGGTTCAACTTCAAGAACTGATAGAATGGCTAAATACAACCAATTATTAAGAATTGAAGAAGAATTAGGATCTGTTGCACAATACAATGGAAAAAATGTTTTCTATAACATTAAAAAATAAACTAAAATAACTAATTAAAATGCACTGATAGTCTTAGAAATAAGAATAAAAGTGCATTTTTTATTAAATAAAAATTGACAAGCACACATTAATTGTTTATAATTTTAGTAAACAAATTTAAGGAGGTAATTTTTATGAAATTTAGAAATCTTATTAAAATTATTATTCTATGTGCAAGTATAGGAGCAACAGCCTTAGCTACAGAGCAAACAAATAATGTAGAAAGCAAAAACTTAGGTACAGAATTGAAAGAATATGGAAAAATTTATAATAAAGATGGAGTTTTAGTTGTTCATAAACAACTTAAAAAGGGAGAAAAAATTCCTCCACATACTCATAAATATAAGGAACTTTTCTTTACAGTAGTGTCAGGAAAAATGGAAGTTCAGTTAAATGATAAAGAAACTTATATAGTAGAGCCTAAAAAAGCTTTAAATTTTGCAGGAGATGTAAATATATCTGCAACAGCATTAGAAGATAGTGATATTTTTATATATTTAGTTGGAGAAAATAAATAATTAATTTAGGGGACTATTTACTAAATAGTCTCTTTTTTTATTGTTGTAAAAAACTTAAAAAAGTTGTAAAATCTAATTAGGAATAAATTAGTATAAAATTTGCAACAGGAGGGTAGAAATGAATAAGGTTATAAAGAAAGAGGATTGGAAGGTTTCTGTTTGGGCAGGAGGAACAACAAATGAGATTTTTATATACCCTGAAGATTCTAGCTATGCAGATAGAATTTTTAAAGCCAGAATAAGTGTTGCAACTACGAATAATGGAGAAAAATCTCTTTTCACAAAACTTCCTGGAGTAGAAAGATATATATCAAAACTAACTGGAGATATGAAACTTCAACATACAGGTCATTATGATGTTGAAATGGAAGATTATCAAATAGATAGATTTAAAGGAGACTGGGAAACTTATTCTTGGGGAAAATTTGAAGATTTTAACTTGATGTTAAAAGGAATAAGAGGAGATCTATACTATAGACAAATCAGAGGTAGATGTAGATTACATCTTGAAAAAGGTAGTACAATAGTATTTTTATATGTTATAGATGGAAAGATTAATGTCAACGGAATAGATTTGGAAACAGAAGATTTCTATATAACAGATGATAATATTTTAGATGTTTTTGGAAATAATCCAAAAATATATTATGGTTTCATTAAGGAATGGGATCAATAGATGAAGATAATATTTTCTCCAAGTAAGGAAATGAGAGAAGAAAATATTTTTGAAAATAAAAAAATTGAATTTACTGAATCTCCATTTAAAGATAAAACTAATATTTTAATAGATATATTGAAACAAAAATCAATAGAAGAAATAGAAAGTATAATGAAATTAAAAGCTGACTTACTAACTAAAACATATAAAGATATACAAAATTATGATAAGTTAAAATATATTCCAGCTATTTCAATGTACTATGGAGTTTCATTTAAAGAATTAGAATTAGAAGCTTATTCTGAAGAATCTTTAAAATATTTGAAGGATAGGCTTTTTATTTTATCTGCACTTTATGGGCTATCAAAGTCTTTTGATTTAGTGAAAAAATATAGACTCGATATGACTATATCAATTGTAGATAAAGGTTTATATAATTTTTGGAAAAAAGAAATTAATGAATATATTTCAAAATCTCTTGCTAAAGATGAAGTTTTATTGAATTTAGCCTCAGGAGAGTTCTCAAAATTGATAGATACTAAAAAAATTAATATGATTAATATTGATTTCAAAGAAGAAAAAGATGGAACTTATAAATCTGTAAGCACCTATAGTAAGAAAGCTAGAGGGAAATTTTTAAATTATCTTGTAAAAAGTCAAATAAATAGTTTAGAGGAAATAGAAAAAATTAATTTAGATGGATATACACTTAATAAAGACTTATCAAATTCTAAGAATTTAATTTTCACTAGAAAAAATTTCTAAAAAAATTAAAAAGTATTTGACAATGGTGTTTATATATGGTAGACTTATAAGGTACTTTAGGACGGAATATAGCGCAGCCCGGTAGCGCACCTGCCTTGGGAGCAGGGGGCCGCAAGTTCAAATCTTGCTATTCCGACCATTCTTGGGGTGTCGCCAAGCGGTAAGGCAACGGACTTTGACTCCGTTATGCGTTGGTTCGAATCCAGCCACCCCAGCCATATAAATAATAATGCTAGTGATTAGTCACTAGCTTTTTTTTGTGTAAATAAGAAAATTCTTCTTAAAAAATATGTTATAATGTAAAAATAAAATATATATTATTCAAAAACAAATAAAAATCAAATAACAATAAAAATAAAGGTTATTTTGCTTGGAACTTTATAAAGAAGCCCCTATATGAAAAATTTATTTCTAAGAGGTCTTCCTAAAAAAGGAGTAGAAAATGCTGGGAGAAAAAAAGTTTCTGAAGTCAGTTATTGCTATAATTAGTTTAATTTTTATACTAGTATTAATAAACACTTTTTTTAGAATGAGTTTACCATATCTATTAAGTAAATTTATAGATAACTTTTATAGTTCCTATGAAAAATATAAATATATCAATCAATTTTTAATAGCTTCAATTTTATTATTTCTCTTTTCACTTTTACAAAAATATTTAATTGAAAATTTGTCCTGGAAATTTACTAATCATATTCGTGTAGAATTATTAAAAAAAATTTTAAAACAAAATAATGATTTTTTTATTAAATATTCGCATGGTGACTTATTAGAATACTTTGAAGTTGATATTTCAAAAATATATAAATTTTTAACTAAAAGTATTCCCACTTTTTTTAGTAATATTTTTATAATTACTTTAGTGATAGTATTTTTTGGCTTAAAAAGTATATATATTTTTTTATTTTTTTTAGTATATTTAATTTTAAATTTTATTTTAGTTAAAATGTATAGAAAAAATAATAAAAATAAAGTCATTGAAGAAAGTGATTACCATGAATATATGAGTGGAAAATATAGTGAATGGTTGGCAATGAAAAATTTACCTTCTATACTAGGATTAGATAAATACATTATAGATAAATTTGAAAATTTACAAGATGATTGGTTAAAATATAGAATAAATGTTAATAAATATTATTATGCTATATGGTGTATAACCCTATTACTTAATGGGATGGTAGATATTTTTATTTTGGGAATAAGTGGATTCCTTTTCTTCTACAATAAAATTACTATAGGAAATATTTATTTATACTATTCTTATGGACAAAAAATAAAAAATCCTATGGAAAGTTTACAACAACAATTGCAGTATGTAGAAAAATTATTTGCAAGTATTAAAAGAATTGATAGACTACTTAAAGAGAATTCAAACGATTTTGAAGAAAATACTAGAAAGCTAACAATTTCTGAAATAAAAACTATAAAAATTAAAGATTTATATTTTGCTTATACTGATAAAATTGTTTTAGATAAATTATCTATTGAGTTATCTAAAGGTAAGAATATTGGTATATATGGAAAATCTGGAGATGGAAAGAGTACTTTCTTAAAAATATTAAGTAGGATAATAAAATCAAATAAGGATTCTGTATTCATTAATAATATAGATATTAATGATATTGATATGGAAAGTTATATTGAAAAAATTATTTATTTACAAAATGAACCTGTTATATTTAAAACTTCATTATACAATAATATTTCTATGTTCAATGAAACAATAAGCTTGGAAGAAGTGGATAAATTTTTACAAAATGAAGATTTATATAAATATATTGAAAATAAAAAATTAACAGATATAATCACTGATGAAGAATTAACAATTTTACAAAAACAGATAATTTCTGTATTAAGAGTATTTTTTGAGAAAAAAGATTTAATTATTTTTGATGAAGCTTTTTCACATATAGATACTAAAATCACATTGGATTTATTAGATAAAATAAAGAAATTTAATAGGAATAGTATAATAATTTGTGTCAGTCATAATCTGGAAAAACTTAGCTCATTTAATAAAATGTATGAAATAAAAAAGGGTAAAATTTATGAAAAAGAATGAAAAAATAAATTTTAAAGATATATTTGAGATATGTAGATTAATTCTTAAAAATAATATCTCTATACATGCAGTAAATTTATTAGTTTGGTTGTTATTAAGTTTATTTCCTCTAGTTTTTGCCTTACTTTTAAGAAATTTATTTTCATCACTTGAAAATTTTTCTTCTGCTAACTATATTAAAAATATAATTATATATACTGTAATTATTATTTTTAATATTTTTCTAACATATAAGGCAGGGGTATTTGATACAAGGTCAAGATTTAATATAGGAAAATTATTAAGAGTGAATTTATTTAGTTATTTTGTTAATTATGATGTTAATATAGATACTTCACATATTTTAAATAGTTTTAATGAAGATATAGATACTATAGAAGAATTCATAAGTTTTTCTATGGATTTTATAAATAAAATAATATTTTTTTTAATATCTTTTATTATCTTAATGAAAATAAATTATAAGCTTACAATTTTTGTTTTTACTCCACTTTTATTGGTTTCATTTTTAATATATAGTTGTGGAGAAAAAATAAAAAAATATTATAATTTTGCTAAGAAAGAAGATTTAGAAACTGTGTATTTTACAAGTTCCATAATTAAGGGTAATAATATTATAAAATATTTTTTTAATAATAAAATAATTAAAAATTTTGAAGATAGCTTAATTATAAGGAGTAAGAAAAATATTCTTAAAAACTTTTTTTTTGAAGTAATAGAAAAAGTTGCTGAATTATTTAATAATATCTCTTATGTTATTTTAGCTTTTGCTAGTTACTTACTTTTAAATAGTTCAGATAGTATTTCAAATTTTACTCTGTTTATAGAATATATTTCTTATGGAACTGTTTATCTAATAGTTTTTCAAGAAGTGTTTATTAATTTAAAATCTATACAAAAGTTTTTAGAAAATCTAAGTGAAAACTTGGCTATTAGTAAAGAAGAAGTTATAGAATTAATAAGAAATAGAGTAAAAAATAAAAGAAAAATTTTAGAAACTCCCTTTAATAACTCAGAGTTAGTAATAAATTTAGATAGAAATGAAATACTAATAATAGAAGATGAAAGTATAATAAAAGAATTAAAGAGTAAAATATTAGATGAAAATAAAATTGCTTATGTTCCAAAAACAATTAATCTTTTTGATGATAGTATTCAGAATAATATAACATTGTTTGCTCCAAGAGATGAAGAATTATTGAAAAAAGTTATGGAAATAAGTTGTATAGATATAAAAGAATTTGAAGAATTAATAAAAAAAGAAAAAAATATTGGTAGAAATGGCAAAAAATTATCAGAAGGACAAAGGCAGAGAGTGGCAATAGCAAGGGCTCTGTATTCAAGAAATGAAATACTCTTATTGGATAATTGTTTTAGTAATATAGATTATGTAACTTCTCTAAAAATAATAGAAGGATTAAATAAGCATAAATATATAATGATAGTATTAGCAACCGATACAGATTTATTTAAAGAAGCTAAAATTAAAAATAGATTGAATCTATAAAAATATAGAATATTTTAAATAAATTATTTTTTACTTTTTATAAAAACATATCCTATTCTTTTTTGCTATAAATAAAGGATTTTCTATGATATAATAGAAACATTATTATCAAGGGGGTACAGTTGTTTGAATAATATCTTGTTTTTAAGTTCAGTTGTAATAATCTTATCAATATTCATATATAGATATTTAAGTAAATTTGGTGTTCCTATGCTTTTAGTTTTCATAAGCTTGGGTATGATATTTGGTGAAAATGGTATATTTAAAATTCCTTATGATAACTATGAATTATCTAGGGATATATGTAGTTTTGCTTTAATATACATCATTTTCTTTGGGGGCTTTGGTACAAATCTTTCAATGGCAAGAGGTATTATTAAAAAATCTTTAATTTTATCTTCATTGGGAGTTATATTTACCTCTCTTTTAACTGGTCTGTTTTCTCACTATGTTTTAAAATTAGATTGGTATAGCTCTCTTTTGATAGGTTCAGTACTTGGTTCAACAGATGCTGCCTCAGTCTTTGCAATTTTAAGATCACATAAACTAAACTTAAAAGAAAATACAGCCTCTTTACTTGAAATAGAAAGTGGTTCAAATGACCCATTTGCCTATGTTTTAACTATAGCCTTTTTGACACTTTCAAAAGGAAATCTAAATTTACCACTGTTATTATTCAAACAAGTTTTCTTTGGTTTAGCTGTAGGTTATATATTTGCAAGAGTATCTCGTTATATAATTAGAAAAGTTAATAATATAGATAGTGGAATGTCTATGGCTTTAATAACTGCCTCTATGCTTTTATCCTATTCAACGAGTGAATTTATTGGAGGGAATGGGTATATAACAGTGTATCTTTTAGGAGTTCTATTAGGAAATATACATTTCAATAAAAAGAGTGAAATTGTTAGCTTCTTCAATGGACTTACAAGTATAATGCAGATTTTAATATTCTTTTTACTAGGACTTTTAGTAAAACCATTGGAAGCATTAAAATATGCTGTCCCTGCTGTCTTAATTATGACAGTAATGACACTATTAATTCGTCCATTTGTTGTCTATGCTTTAATAAGTCCTATGAAGTCGAGTAGAGGACAAAAACTTTTAGTTTCTTGGGCAGGTTTAAGAGGAGCAGCCTCAGTTGTGTTTGCTATATTAGTTGTGGTGGCAAATAAGGAAAGAGGAATGGTAGTATTTAATATTGCTTTTATAGTTGTTCTGTTGTCAATTGCTATACAAGGCTCACTACTTCCATATTTTTCTAAAAAGTTAAATATGATAGATGAAGACGGTGACGTACTTAGAACCTTCAACGATTACTCAGACACAGAAGATGTTGATTTTATAACTGCTGAAATAGATGAAACACATAAATGGGTAGGTAGACAGGTTAAAAATCTTGAGCTTATGCCTTCAGTACTTTTAGTTTTAATAATAAGAAACAATGAGAATATTATTCCCAATGGAAATACTGTAATAGAAAAGGGAGATAGAATAGTTCTTTGTGGTTCAAGTTTTGTGGATAAGGGTACTAGAATAAATCTATATGAGAGTATGGTTGATAAAAATTCAAAATATATAAATAAATCTATTCGTGAACTAGATAGAAATATACTGATAGTCCTAATTAAAAGAGAAAATAGAACTATGATACCTAGTGGTAATACAGTGCTTTTAGAAAATGATATTTTAGTTCTTTTAGATAGATAAAAAAATAGGGGGATATATCCCCCTAATTTATTATTTCTTTTCTTCTGTTTTAGCTTCTGCTGGAGCAGCTGCAGGTGCAGGTGCTGCTTGTTGAGCTGCAGGTGCAGGTGCTTCAACTGCTTGTTGAGCTGCATCTGGGAAATCTTTCTTTAAGATTTCTTCAATTTTGTATTTGTTTAATAAATCTTCATAGTATTTATTAACAATACCAGTTTGTTTTTCATAAGTTATTTGAGCTACTATAGCATCCTTAACGCTTTCAAAAGGAGTATTTCCAATTTCTGCCTTATGGATATCATAGTATTTTTGAGCTTCTTCTTCTGATACTTGAATGTTATTAAGTTCAGATTCGAATTTCTTTTGTAGATAGTAACTTACTTCTACTTCTTGTTTAGCTAAATTAAGATTGTATTGATCATCTTCACTTAATTTTTCTGCACTTGCATCTTTTAAGATAGCTTTTTGAACAAGAAGTTGTCTTGCAACGTTAACATCTCCGTTTACTTTTTCTTTTTCTTGTTTAGTAAGTTCTATAGAACCAGAACTTCCACAAGCAACTAGTACCAAAGCTAAAAAAGATACCATTAATTTGTTTTTCATATAATCATTCCTCCATAAATATTATAGCTCCATTTCTTCCAGAAAGTTCCTTATCCCTTCTAAAAGAATGGAAGTTTTCACTAAATGTACATCTATTATTTAAGAACATTTTTTCTTCTTTAACACCATACTCTTTAAGTAGATAATAGTTAAAAAGTTGATTATCAAAGAAAAATTCATTATTCTTTATAGAAAAAACCTTGTCCACAATTTCTTTTGAAAATTTATTTTTAAAATCTTCATAAAATTCTTTTCCTACATTATATTTCTCACAAGAAATACCTATACCAAATAATATATTTATAGTAGATAAATCCTTAGGATTTATTTTTTCAATAGCTCTTTTTACTATTTCTTGAAATGAACCCTTCCAACCAGAATGCACTGCTCCAAAAATTTTAGTCTCTTCATCATAGATGAATATAGGTAAGCAGTCAGCATACTTAGTAAGAACAGCAGCATTTTTATTTGATGTTAGTATTCCATCAGTATTTGGAAAATGGTGTACACTTGTATCCTCACCTACTAAAACAACATTATCACTATGTGTTTGATGGCAAGAAAGCATTATTTTATTTAAAGAAAAGTCTTTAGCAACATCTTCTTTACTTCTTTCAGGAATACTTCCATAATGTTTTTTAGTAAAAAAGATTTTTATATTAAATTTATTGAAGGTAGTAAATTCAATATAGTCTTCATGATCTTTTATATCTTTATCTATATAGTTCATTATTCTAAATCCTTTCTAAAATACAAGCTCTTTCTTATATTATTAGCTACTTTATCAAATAATTTAAAATCAAGTGATTGAGGTCCATCAGATAGTGCACAATCTGGATTTTCATGTACTTCTATCATGGCTCCATTAGCTCCTGCCATTATTCCTGCTAGTGTAAGAGGTCCAACTAAACTTCTTTTTCCTGTTCCATGACTTGCATCAACTATGATAGGAAGATGAGATAGTTCTCTTACTAAAGCAATAGCATTTAAATCTAAAGTGTTTCTTGTCATAGTTTCAAAAGTCCTAATTCCTCTTTCACAAAGAATAACATTTTGATTTCCATGAGCAAGAATATATTCTGCTGATAATAAAAATTCATTTATAGTTGCACTCAAACCTCTTTTAAGTAAAACGGGTTTATCTAATTTACCTAATTTTTTAAGTAGACTAAAGTTTTGCATGTTTCTCGCTCCTATTTGAATTATATCTGCATAGGAAGAAACAAGTTCCAAGTCATCACTATCCATAAGTTCAGTTACAACAAGCATATCATTTTCATCAGCAACTTCCCTTAAATATCTTAATCCTACTTCACCAAGTCCTTGAAAGTCATAAGGAGAAGTTCTAGGTTTGTATGCTCCACCTCTTAGGGCAACAGCTCCACCCTTTTTTACTTCTTTAGCTATATTTGAAAGCATCTCCCTATTTTCTACAGAACAAGGTCCAGCCATAAGCATAAAATTATCTCCACCAATTAGATGACCTTTTACATCTATAATAGTATCTGCTTCTTTAAATTCTCTACTAACAAATTTATAAGGGCTTGTTAATTTTATAACTTCAGCTATGTCTTGAATTTCTTTAAAATTTTCTTGATTAAAATCATTTGGTATATATAGTATAGCATATTTTATATCAATTTTGTCCATTATTGTAAAATATTTTATATTATTTTTATCCAAAAAGTCATTTAATCTAGCTGACATTTTGCTATTTTTTAATCTTATATACATATTTCCTCACATTCTATTCTAACCTAGATATTGGAGTTACATAGGTTACACCTGGATTGGTATCTAGCCTATAACTCAATTTATCTCTATTATTTGACAAAAAATTTCTTAAGTTAGTTGCTAAAACAGCTTTGTGTCCCAATTTATTGGCACCATATCCATGAATTACTAAGATCTCTCTTCTATCTTTTTTCTTTAAGGCTTCATTGTATTTCTTTTTAAAAACTGATAGAGCAACTTTGAAGTCAAGATTATGTAAATCTAATTCATTATACATTTTCATCCCTCTAAAATATTTTTATCTATTTATTATATCACAGAATAATTTTTTTGTTAAAATATTACTTTACTATTTTTTCTTTTTTCTTTTCTTCTTTTATCAAAAAAATATTACTTGACTAAATAAGAATGATGTGATAAATTTAATTAAATAAATGTTATATTTATACAGGATGATATGTTCTATATAAATATAAAATATTTTAATTTTGTAGGAGGGAACGTTATGAGTAGTAAAAAATTAGGTTTAGTTCCAAGGTTGATAATTGCCATAATTATTGGTATATTAATTGGACAATTTATGCCACTTTGGATTGTAAGAATTTTTAAAACTTTCAGTACATTCTTTGGCTCATTCCTATCATTCTTTATACCATTAATGATAGTTGGGTTTGTTGTATCAGGAATAGCAAAACTTACAGAAGGTGCAGGAAAACTTTTAGGATTTACTGCTATTGTTTCTTATGTTTCAACAATAGTTGCAGGAACATTTTCATATACAGTTGCAGCAAATCTATACCCTAAATTAGTTTCTGGAATTTCTCAAGGAATCAATTTTGAAGGAAAAGATGTTGCTCCATATTTCACTATTCCTTTAAAACCACCTATAGATGTTACTGCTGCAATAATTTTTGCATTTATGATGGGGATTACAATTAGTATTATGAGAAGCCAAAAGAAAGGTGAAACAACATTTAATTTATTTGCAGAATATGAAGAAATCATATCAAAAATATTAGCTGGATTTGTAATTCCACTATTACCTTTCCATATATTAGGAATATTCAGTGAAATGGCATATTCTGGTATAGTATTTAAAGTTCTTGGTGTATTTGCAGCAATTTATCTATGTATATTTGCTATGCACTACATCTATATGCTTGTTATGTTTTCTATTGCTGGTGGAGTATCAAAGAAAAATCCATTTACTCTTATTAAAAACCAAATACCAGCATATTTTACAGCAGTTGGAACTCAATCATCAGCTGCAACTATCCCAGTAAATATTCAATGTGGATTGAAAAATGGTACAAGCCCTGAAATAGTTGATTTCGTTGTTCCTCTATGTGCAACAATTCACTTATCAGGAAGTATGATAACTTTAACAAGTTGTATTATGGGAGTTCTATTATTGAATGGTATGCCACATTCATTTTCAATAATGTTCCCATTCTTATGTATGCTTGGAATAGCTATGGTTGCTGCACCAGGAGCACCTGGAGGAGCAGTTATGAGTGCTTTACCTTTCCTATTCTTAATAGGTATAGATGCACAAGGACCTTTAGGTTCATTATTAATAGCTTTATATATTACTCAAGATAGTTTTGGAACTGCAATAAATGTTTCAGGAGACAATGCTATAGCTATCTATGTTGATGAGTTCTATAAGAAGTATATTAAAAAGGCAGCATAAAAAATAATATATCAATAGAGACAGTTGTAAATTTTACAACTGTCTTTTTTATAAAAAAGTTTGTTACTGAGTAGATTTCAAAAAATTTTCTTTGAGAGAACTTAATGATTTTTAGTTATATATGAGGGTTATTTGCCAGCCTATAATGGTTCTAGAGCTCCACAAAGGCTCTTTCACCATTATAGGACGTCGCAATAATCTTATTGAAAACTATTGCTTATTTACTCAAAGAAAATTTCTAATAATTAATTTCATATTTCTCTCTTTCTTGTTTTAGAAAAAAATAAAATTTGCTATAATATAATATAGTAAAGAAAGTTAGTAGTAAAATGAACTTATTATAGAAAGGATAAATATATGGAAAAAGGATATGTTCAAATATATACAGGAAATGGAAAGGGAAAAACAACTGCTGCTCTTGGACTTATTACAAGAGCTGTAGGGAATAACTTTAAGATTTTCTTCTGTCAATTTTTAAAAGGAAGAGATTATGGAGAACTACATACATTAAAAAAATTTGAAACTGTTGTTCATGAAAGATATGGAAGAGGAGTGTTCATAAGAAGTAAGGAGTTTGTTACTGATGAAGATAAAAAACTTATGAGAGAAGGATATGAAAGTTTGAAGTCTGCTCTTTTAAGTAAAAAATATGATATAGTCATAGCAGATGAAATTTTAGGAACATTGAGATATGATCTAATTTCTGTAGATGAGATTAAATTTTTAATTGAAAATAAACCTGAAACAACAGAACTTGTTTTAACAGGAAGAAATGCTCCAGATGAGCTTATTGAATTAGCAGATTTAGTTACAGAGATGAAAGAAGTTAAGCACTATTTTCAAAAAGGTGTTATGGCAAGAAAGGGAATAGAAAAATAAAGGAACAAAAAAATAACATAAAAAATTAATTTAGCTATTGGTATCAATAGCTAAATTTTTTTTAAGGGAACAAAAAGAGATTTTAAACTGTTCCTTGAAAGAAAGTCAAAAAAGGAGTATTCTTATGTTATCAAAAGATTAAGGGGGAATAAAAATGGGAAAATTATCAAAAACTTTAACAATTTTAGGTGGAGCTGTTTTAGCAGGGGTAGCATATAGTTTGTGGAAAGATAAACAAGATTTAGAAGAAGAGAATGATGAGCTATATGATGAGATAGCAAATTTAAAAAAGAAAAATATGGAGCAAGATTTAGAAGAGAACATAATAACAGAGGTTAATGAAAATTTAGAAGATATTGTGTTATAAAAAATAAGAAGTTGTTGTTTAGTTATGAGTATATGAGGGGAACAACAACTTTTTTATTAAAAAAGAATAATAAGAAATTTCCATAAAAACTCATTTTGTAAAAATATAGACAAAAAATAAAATAATAATTTAAAATATTAACAAAACTATTGAAAAAATATAAGAAATATACTAAAATAGAATAAAAATCAGTTAAATATTGAGGGGTATTTAATATGAAAAAAGTTAGAATAACAGTTTCAGACTTTATGTTTGAAATTTTAAAAGGGGATTCTGAGTATTTCAAAGTACCTGTAGGTAAAATAGGAAATACTCTTTTTAAATACTACATAGATAAAAATCTAAGTAAAATTAAATTAGAAGAATCAAGTGGAAAAAAAGTCCAATTTAACTTATCTAAAGAAAATGAGGACATATTTTTTGATATCCTAAGAGAAAAGCAAGCTGAAACAGAAGCTGAACTTATGAGGGATATATTTTTTACGTACATCAATAATTTAAGATTTAAAAGAGAAGAAATAATATTCAATGACACATTTAAGCAAATTCGAGAAGCAATCAAAAATAACAAGAAAATAGGAATAAAATACCACTCAACAGCTAGAATAGTAAATCCATATTTTATAGAGCTATCTTCTAAAGAGAATAGGTCTTATTTGTTTTGCTATTGTGAAAAAAATCAAGACTTTAGAAATTATAGGATTTCTGATATTGAGAATATATGGAATCTACAAAATGAAATTTGTGTAAAAGATAAAGACTATATAGAAGCAATTAGGAAAAATTTTGATCCTTTTTTATCATATGGAAATGAAGTAAAGGTAAGAATGACAGAAGAAGGAAAAGCCTTATATGAAAGAGTTAATCAAAATAGACCTAAACTCTTAAAAGAGGAGGGGGATATATATACTTTTGAATGCAGTGATAAGCTAGCAAAGGTATATTTTGCGCAATTTTATGATGAGATTGAAATAATTGAACCAGAAAGCTTGAGGGAGAGCTTTAAGGAAAATTTTAAAAGAACTTACGAGATATATGTAAAATATATTTAATTTTTTATAAAATTTAAATAGCTTGATAAAAACTAAAAAAGAATATATAATCTAAAAAAAATACATTAAATTTATAAGGAGGAAATTATTATGGCTTTTAATCCAAATAATTACAAACCAGCAACAGCAAAACATTTACCAGTAGTATTATTACTTGATGTGAGTGGAAGTATGTCAGGACCAAAAATTGATAACCTATATGATGCAACAAATGAAATGATTAAAGTTTTTTCAGATGCAGCTTCAAAAGAGAAAATAATAGATATAGCTATTATAACTTTTGGAGAAAATGTAAAGTTACATACACCATACACTTCAGTTGTTGACTTTAAGTCAAGAGGACTAAATCCATTTTTAGCTAGTGGAATGACACCTTTAGGAACAGCTTTAAGAATGGCAAAAGATATGATAGAAGATAAAGAGACAACACCTTCTAATATATATAGACCAGCAGTAGTTTTAGTGTCAGATGGAGTTCCAACTGATGAGTGGAGAGGTCCTTTAGATAATTTTAAAAATAATGGAAGATCTTCAAAATGTCAAAGATTTGCAGTTGCGATTGGAAATGATGCAGATAATCAAATGTTGAAGTCATTTGCTGAAGATAATGAAAATTTCTTTATAGCAGAAAATGTAAGTGATATAGTTGATAAATTTAAACAAATAAGTATGTCTGTATCAGTTAAAGCACCTTCATCAGTTAATAATAATATTTCAACAAATGGACTTGCTTTTGATAATAGTAGTGCTAATAAAGATGATGACGATGATGAATTTTAAAAGTTTATAAGGGGGAAATTAATATGTCAATGGCTATAGCAAATCCAGAAGAGTTAAGAAATTTTGCTAATACTCTACAGAAATATTTAGAAAATATAGAGGAAGAAACAGGAGTTTTAACTTCAGCTTTTTCTTCTTTAGGAGATACTTGGCAAGATCAACAAAAAAATAAATTTGAAGAAGTTCTTAAAGAATTATTAGCAGTTTTAAAAAGATTTGAAGAAGATGCTTCAGAACAAATACCGCATTTATTAAAAATGGCTGAAGATTTAGAAACATATTTAGGGAGATAATTATGTCAGGTTCAAAAGTTTTTTCGTTAGATATTTTTGAGAGTACAATTAATGTGGTGAATCAACTAGTTGATGAAACTGATAGTATTTCAAAGGAAGTACTTTCTCAATGTCAAAGAGTTTTAGATGAAACCCAATCTGAAGAAAGAAATAGTAGATTTTTGTTAGAAGAAGCTAGGATGGAAGAAGCTATGAGATTAGCTGAAGTAATTAGCCTAACAGCCGGTTTACCAGAAACAGCATATGAATTGTATCGAGCAGAGCAAGAATATGAAAAAGCAAAAGCTAGAAGAGAAAGATTAGAAAAAAGATATGAATTAGCACAAAGATGTGTAGAGATAGCGACACAAAATTTAGAAGAAACAAATTCGATATTCAATGGTACTTTAAATAATATAAATCAAAATAAAGATAGTGGACTTTTTAGAATAAATAGAGCCTATGAAGATTTAAAAAATTATCTAAGTACATTAAATTCAGTTTCTTTAAATAAAGTTGCAGAGTATATTAATTATAACTATAAGGAAAAAACACCAGTAAGGCCAGATGAAATATTTAAAAGGCTTAATCTAAGTTCTGTAGAAATGACCGCAATATTATATGATAAATATGCAAAAGATGAAAAATTCTTTAATCTCATTAATAGCTACAGAAAGGAACTAGAAACTTCAAGTAAAGAAGAAATAATACCTAAATTAAAAAAGAATCTAGCTGGAAATTTAGGAGAAGAAATAGTTATAAGAGCCTTTGCACCATATGGGAAAAATGTTCTAACACAAGAAAGAACTGTGATGGAGGATGGAAAATATACAAAAACTGATCTAATATTAAAAGATTTAAAAGTTCCTATAATATTAGGAAAAGGTGAAGGAATGGGAGCAAGAGAAGGTTCGGATTTAGCAATAGAAGTAAAAACTGGAAAAAGTAGTTATTTATATGCTCAGAAAGAACATATGCAATTTCAATCTTTAGGTCATTTAGATAGTAAATTATCTTGTACTATTTGCAGTAAGGATATAAAAGATTTGAGTGCTGAAAAAGAAAAAGAGTTAAGGAATACAATGAAGAATTCAGGGTCACCTTTATTTGGAATGTTACCTTATAAGGAAGAGCTAGATAAAGTTTGTATAGACTTTGTTTTTGGAGAGGATAAAAATGTTTAATGGAGTAATAGGATATTTATCTAATGAAAGAGACAAATTTAATGAAAATGTAAAGGATAATTTTGGAAATTCTATTGATTTAGATATGTTTTATCCAATATATCAAGATTTGCTAAAATTACAAGAAACATATCAAAATTTCAAAGTAAAGGAAGCAGAAATAAATTCATTAACCATGGAATTGAGGACAATTATATGAGAGTAAAAGGTTTAGAAAAAATTGAAGATATCATTTTAGCAATGGATGATTTAATTAGTAAAAAAAATAAAATGATTAATTTTATTGAAAAAAAATATATAAAATCAAATGGAAATATATTATCTTCAGAATATGATTTTTACAGAGTAGAAAAAGAAGATTTAGAAAAAAATTTTAAAGAAAAAATGGATGAGTTATTAAGCATTTTAGATAATACTTGTAAAAGAGTAAGAAAAAAACAAGCTGCTTTAGGTGAATTAAGTGAAAATAATCTAAATATTGGTTTTAATATACCTAGAAAGATTGCTTTTGGGAAAAGAAAAATACAATACTTTGATTCTGTAACTAAACAAAAATTAATGAATGATATTTATGTTCCTAAATTATTAGAATTTCCTTTCAAAAAAAATATGTTTATTACTGGAGATGAACAAATAGAATTATTACACCAAGTTTATTTAAGACTACTTTATGCTTTGCCAATTGGGAAATTAGAGTTTTATGTATTTGATCCTTATGGATTAGGAAAAGCTGTTGAATCTTTCAACAGCCTTTTTCCTAATGAAAAAATTTTTCCTAATAAAAAAATAATAATTGAAAAAAAAGAATTAAAAAATACTTTAGATAAATTATTAGCATATACGTCAGAACTAAGACACAATAAATTTAACTCTGAGCAAAAAAATTGGGAGGAATATAATAGATTTTTATATTCTAAAGGAGAATATAATAAAATATTACCTTATAAAATTTTTACTTTTATGAATGTTCCAGATGAGATGGGAGAAGAAGAGTTTAATGCTTATAGAAAATTATTAAGAAATAGTGAAGATTGTGGTGTTCTTATTATTTCTTCCTTCAATGAAACTATCTTAGAAGGAGAAGATACAAGAAGACAAGGTAAAGCACTGGAATTAAAAAAATGTATAGAGGATAGTTATCCACTTGATGATCTTTTAAATTCTAAAACAGATAAAGTTGAAACTCAAAATTTTATTATAAAAAATATAAGTGAAAAAACTCCAGATAGACAAAAAATACAAGAGAAAATAGATATTTTTCTTAAGGAATTAGAAGAAAAGAAAAATAGATTAGATAATTTATCAATATTTTTAGATGAAAATAATAGATTTAATAGAAAGTCACAATTAGAATGTCAAATTCCAATTGGATTTGATTCAAAAACAAATGAAATTATAGAGATTAAAGTGGGAGATAATCCTGTTCATTACCTAATAGGAGGAGGGACAGGTTCTGGAAAGTCAACTTTTTTACATAGTTTTATACTAAGTGCTTGCAATAGGTATAGTCCAAATGAATTAAAACTATATATGTTAGATTTTAAAGAAGCAGTTGAGTTTAATGTTTATGCAAATCCAGTTATTTTACCCCATGTAGCTTTGGTTGCAACTGATGCAGACATTAGTTATGGTCTTAGTGTTTTAAAGCATATGAGTTCCTTAATAAAAAATAGAAATAAAAAATTTAAATTGAATGGATGTAAGGATATTAATTCATATAGAGAGAAAACTAAAGAGGATATGCCTAGAATTTTTCTTATTATGGATGAATTCCAGATTTTATTTCAAAGTGACTTAAGAGATGAAGTTTCTGAAGAAATGTTAATTATAGCAAAACAAGGAAGATCATGTGGAATTCATATGATTTTATCAACACAATCTTTAAAAGGTTTAGATGGCTTTGGAAATATAGCACCTCAGATAGGAGGAAGAATAATTTTAAAATCTTCAGCTGAAGATTCAAAATCTTTATTTGGTGCATCTGATAACAACGAGGAAGCAGCAAAGATTGATAAACCTTATGCAATTTTAAATGTAAATAGTGGTTATAAAGAATATAACCAAAAATTTATAGTTCCTTGGCATGAAAATAAAGTGGAAGAAAAAATAGCAAATATAAAAAGATTTACAGAAGCTAAGGGATTAAAAATAAAAAATAAAGTTTTTGATGGTAGTAAAAATCCAAACTTTCCAGATGAAAACTTCTTTTTTAATGAAGGAGAATTAACTCTAAAATTAGGAAAAATCTTAGATTATAAATCTAAAGACTTTGAAGTAAAATTTGGACAAGAAAAAGATAATAATCTTTTAATAATTGGTATTGATAAAAAAATTAAAAGAAATTTAATGAATGCTATTCTGCTGTCTATAGAAAATAATAAAGATTATAAATTTATATATGTTGGAAAAAATAGAATAAATGTAAATTTAGAGAATAGAAGTTCATTATTAAAGATTTTTAATAGTATTGACTCTGAAAGTATTAATAATTCGAATATAGATGAAGTTTTAGATTTATTAAAATCAAAAGAAAGTAAAAAAATTATTATTGCAGATGAAGTGAATTTAGCTTTTTTAAAGGGATATAGTCTTAAAGGAAAAGATAAGGAACTAAAGGAAATTTTTGATAGTATGAGTTATGAAGGTAATATTATGATATCATTCTATTCTAAATCTAAAGAAGCAACTGATAATTATGTAATAGATATTTCAAGAAACATTATTGCTTATAATGTTAATGATGAAGAAAGAAGAAAATTAACTGAAACAAAAATAAGTACAAAAGATTTATTATATATAGTGAATAGGGAAGCAAAGGTAATATTTAAAAATTATGCTGAAAATGAAATAGAAGAAGAGGTTGAAGATGAAGAATAATGAAAAAGTATTTTTATTAATAGATACCTCAGGGAGTATGATAGAAAATGAAAAGCCTAGTATATTAATGTATATTTATAGACCATTTAAAACAATCATTGGAGATAGATTATTGGCTTATTCTTGGGGAGATGAAATTAAAGAAGTTTCTAAAGTATCTGAATTAAGAATGCAAGGAAAAATTAATAATGAGACAACGGAAAAGTTTTTAAATAATTTAGAAGAAAATTCTCATTTAGTTATTATGAGTGATAGTAGTTTTGAAACAGATATTTTTAAGAAATTAGAAAAAAAAGTAAATATATATTTTGTGGGTATAGGTTCTGATGTAGATAAAAAAATATTAGAATACACTTTTGGAAAAAATAATTATTTTGAAGCATATGATATATTAAATTTGGCAAATTGGCTAAAAAGGGAGATTAGTTAATGAAATATGGTGCTTATTCAGAAAAAGGGTCATATCACAAGAGAAATCAAGATTCATTTATAATAAAAAAAGTTAGAGGAATATATGTAGCAGGAATTTCAGATGGCTTAGGAAGTAAAAAATATTCTCATGTAGGTTCAAAATTATTATGCAAATCACTTTTGGATATTGTCTATAAAGTAGATGATTTTGAAAAGATATCTAAAGAAAAACTAATAGAATTAATATTTCAAAATTGGATAAAAAAAATTAAAAATTTAAAAAAATATCCACTTGAAGAATGTTCAGCAACATTTTTATTTGCAATCATATTGAAAGAAAAGATTATAGTTTCGAGAATAGGCGATGGCTTTATAAGTATATTTACTGATAAAAATTCATATTTATTAAATGATAATAAAAAAGATTCATTTTCAAATATAACTACAGCTTTTTCTAAAAATTTTAATATTGATGATGTTGAATATTTGGAGATAAAAAATGAGAAATTTAGAGGATTAATAGCTTGTACAGATGGAATAGAGGTATCACCTAATGAAAATAATGTTATCTTGAGATTTTCTAAGGAATTATTGGAAGAATGTAAAAATAATACAAAAAATAAATTAGATAAAGAAACTAAAAAATGGATAAAAGAATGGCCAAGTTCAGATGATAAAACTTTAGTATATTTACTTGATGATAAGGAAGAAGAAAATGGATAAAAAGAGTGGAAATCTTTTAACTAGTGGGGAAAAAATAACAGACTTAAATGGTAATGAACATATAATAGAAAAGCACATAGGTGGTGGTGGGCAGGGAGATACATATTCCACAAAAGATCCTTCAATAGCATTAAAAATAAATAGAAAAGATGATAACAATGAATTGTTTGAAGCCTTATTGAGATTACCTATTCCTAAAAATATAAATGTAACATTACCAATTACTATTTTAAAAGAAAAAACAGGTTATGTAATGTCATTTCTTGAAAAAATGATGTCTTTTGAAGATACTTTTAAAAAAATTTTATTACCTGAAAAGGATGAGGTGATAAATTCTTGGTTAAAAAGTTGGGATACAGAAGAACATAAAATTACGTTTAATAATTTTTATAGTTATCAAAAAACAGGTGGAAAAAGAAGAAGGCTTTTAGCCTACCTAAAGAGTGGAATAACAATGGCAAAAATACATATAAGTGGATTAGTGTATTGTGATTTTTCAAGCAATAATGTATTTATTTCACAAAATAGCGACTATAATAATGTCTATTTTATAGATGCAGATAATCTAAATTTTCAAGAATATACAAAAAAACAAAGTTATTATACATTAGGGTTTGCTGCACCTGAAGTAATAAGTGGAGGAGGATGTACTTATTATTCAGATGACTATTCATTAATCCTTTCCTTTTTTTGGGATCTTGTAGAATTACATCCTTTTAAGGGGAAAAGGTTAGAAGAGGGTGACTTTGATGAAACAGAAACTTTAGAAGAACAAGCTATGGGTGGAATACTTCCTTGGATTAGAGATAAAGAAGATGATTCAAATTTCAAAGATAATGGGACATATGAGTTATTAGTTAGAGAAAATAGTGAGTTAGATAATTTATTTGATAGAACTTTTTCTCAAAAAGGAAAAGAAAAGAAATTAACAAGACCAACTTCTTTTGAACTTACATATGAAATAGTGAAAGAGTTGGATAGAACAATAAAATGCAAAAATTGTGAAATGGAATATGTGATAAGAAATGAAGAGAACGAATGCTCTTGGTGTGATTGTACACATAATAAAATATTGAAAGTAAATACATTTAAATTATATCCTAATGGTAAAAAAATTAAAATTTGGGATTTTATAAAAGAAATAAACAATGAAAAAGATGAAATTTCTATACCTGTTAGAATAGCTGAAGATTTTCTTATTGATAGATTAGAAGAAGAACTATTTAAGATTAAATTTGTTGATGAGACAATGATAGTTTGTTATTTTAATGAAGAATTTGAATTTAAATTAGCAGATGATAAAAATGAAAAAAAATTATATGAGAAAGTAATAATAGAAAAAAAGAAAAATATTCAATTGTTTTGTGATAAAAAAAATAGTCCATTTGTAAAAAATATTTTAATTGAGGTTGAAATAATATGAAAGTTAAAGATATTAATTTTTTAAAAGAAAGTATGCAGAAAATAAAATGTGAGGTTATAAAGCCTAAAGTATCAAAGTACGAGGAAATAAAGGAATATTTAAAAAAAGATGGAGTAATAGAAGTCTCTGATAAGAAGGGTGAATATCTTTATATACATAATGAGTTATCTATTAATTTTAAAATAGTTGATGAAAATAAAAAAAATAAGTTAGATGACTATTTTTTAAGAAAATATAAAAATATTGCATATATAGACAGTACTTTTGCAACTAAAGATGAATTAAAAATTTTTATCACAATTTATTTTTTCTATCCTGATGATAGACTAAATCAGAATTTTTCACTTTATATAAATGAAGAAATGAAAAAAGAATATAGTAAAGAGCTTAGTGGAGAATATGAAAAAAATTTTTATGTATCAAATGGTAATAATAGATATTATATTTACTCTATAATAGAAGATACTATAAAGTTATTTGGTAGAGATTACTATTTAGAATTTCAGTTGGAAGAGGAAGATACAGTTTTTAAGGATGAAAAATTAAACTTTTTTGAAATTAAAAAAATAGCTAAATATAGTAAAAAAGAAAAAAATTTTTTTGTCGCTTCACTTTTAAAATTAGGGATAGGAAGAAGTATCAAAATTTTAGATAAAAAAGAGCATGTAAGTAATAGTATTGCTAAAAGAATAAAAGAAGATAGAGGATACTTAAATTTGTGGGAGAAATATGCCTCTATCGAAGGAGATTTCTTAATAAATAAGGCAAGGCAAATAGGAGAAATAAAAATAAAATCAACTTCTAACTTAGAAGGAGGATATAGAGTTCTATATTTAGAAAATAGAGAGCAAATTGAAAAGTTAAAAGTTGGAGATTGTCTTGAATTACAAAAAAAATTACCTTCTTATTTTTCAAATGAAGAAAACGAAAAAATGAACTGGAATGATTATAGAAATGAATGTAAAATAAGAAAAATGGAAGATGAAGAAATATTAGATGATAATCTTTTTTCTGAAACTATGGATATTCCTCAATTTATAGTAGAAAATGAGCAAAATAAAAAAAAGAAAAAAGATAACAATAGAATAAAAATATATAAAATTAATAAAGAAGAAAATAGTATAGTAGTGGAGAATTTTAATATAAAGAATATTGAAAAAAAACATCTAATTTTATCCATATTGGGTGACCAATTGCAAATAGAAAGACGTGAAAAAGCAAGAGATAAAATAAAAGAAGGAAAAGCTGCAATGCCAACAATAGGACTGATATTAAATGGTAGTTTAGAAAATATTGAAAAGTTAATGGAGAATAAAATAGATAAAATTGAATCTTTAACTCCTTTTGTAAAGGAAAAAATATTTAAAAATGAACCAACTCAGAAACAAAAAGAAGCAATAGAAATAGCATTAAATACACCAGATATTGCTGTTATACAAGGACCACCAGGAACAGGAAAAACAACAGTTATTACTGCAATAATTGAGAGATTAAATGAAAGAGTGGATAAGAAAGAAGATAATAAAGGAAAAATTTTAATTACAAGTTTTCAACATGATGCAGTAAAGAATGTTATAAGTAGATTAAGAATAAATTCTTTACCTACTTTAAAATTTGGTAGAAAAGATGAAGATGATTTTTTTACTGAAAAAGAAATAGAAAATTGGTGTGAGGAAGTTAAAGATAAGTTGAAACAAAATGTTTTAAGTTTAGAAAAAAATTTAAAAAAGGAAGAAATATTAAATCTATACAAAGAATATTTAATATTACCAAGTGAATACACAGAAGAAAAATTATTATTAGCCATAAAAAGAATAAGTGTAAACTCTAAATTGATTGAACGAATTGATACCTATTTAAGTGAAAGCTCTTTTAAAGAAGACAGTATTCTTTTAAATAATATAAGAAAGTTTAGAACTACAAAAGAAGGATTTTTAGATGGTGGAGCAGAGATATGCTACAACATTTATATTAGTTTAAAAGAATTAGTTAAAAATAATAAGAAGTTTGAAAATACATTAAAACTTTTAGAAAAGGGGTATTTAATCAAGGATAATGAAGTTGATGAAAATTTTTTAAAAAGTATGTTTACATTAAAAAATAACTTACTAAACATACTTATTCCAAAACCAGTTTATAAAAAAGAAAGAATAAATAATGAAATTAAGGAAATTTATAAAATAGCCGAACAAGAGTTATATGCTTCTAAAGATGAAGAAGAGAAAATTATATTTAATTTTTATAATGAGATTTCAAATAATTCTCTTTTTATTAAAAAGATTTTAGAAAACTATTGTTTTGTTTATTCAGCAACAACTCAGCAAAGTGAAGGAGTTGAAATAAGAAAAGCTAAGGGAGAAGTATGGGAAGATCCTATTTATGATGTTGTTATTGTAGATGAAGCAGCAAGAGTGAATCCATTAGATTTAATGATACCATTATCTCAAGCCACTAAAAAAATAATATTAGTAGGTGATCATAGGCAGTTACCTCATGTATATAATGAAGATATTTTTGATGAATTACAAAATGATGGTGAAATAGATGAAAATTTAAGAGAAAAAGGTATTAGGCAATCTATGTTTGAGTATTTAAAAGAAAAAGCAGATGAATTAGAAAAAAAAGATAATATAAAAAGAACAATAACTTTAGATAGACAATATAGGATGCATAAGTTATTAGGAAATTTTATAAATCAGAATTTCTATGAGGTGTATAATGAAGGCTTTCATTCTCCTTTAGAAGATGAAATATTTAAACAAGATTTTTATAAGACACCACTTGTTTGGATAGATGTAAAAAATACAGTTGATAAAGAAATAAAAAAAGGAACAAGTAGAAAAAGGGAAAGTGAAGCAAATATAATAGTTAATAAATTAAAAGAAATGATAACTTCTGGAAAAGGTGAAAAATTAACTTATGGTGTAATAAGTTTCTATAAAGCACAAGTTGATGAAATAACAGAAAAATTAAAAAAAGAAGGCTTAAGTAATAAAGTTAAGGTTGGAAGTGTTGATGCATTTCAAGGTATGGAATTTGATGTTATGTTTTTATCTGTTGTTAGAACAAATACAAAAGAGTCATTAAATTCATCATTTCCTTATGGTTTCTTAGCTTCAGAAAATAGGTTGTGTGTTGCATTAAGTAGACAGAAAAGATTGCTTGTAGTTGTTGGTGACAGTGACATTTTTCATTCAAAGGAATGGAAAGAACTTGCTAGAAAAAATGTTCCTGCAATGGTAAATTTATATGAGTTATGCTTGAAAGAAGGGGAAGTAATAGATGGCTCAAAGTAAAGTTTTAAGTTTATTTGGAAGTAAAGATATAAATTCTTTATTTGAAGATATAGAGTTGTTAGGGAAACCTAAAGATGTATTTTATGAGGTACAGTCATATAATATTTTAGTTTCTGTTTATCAAGATAACGATGAGAAATCTAATATATTTGAGGAAACTATATTAAAACTACTAAGTATAAAGGAACTTTCAATTGAAAAAATTTCTGAAAAATTATGTTTAGAGAAAGCTTTTATAAAATATTTAGTAGAAAGTTTAGAAATAAAAGGTTTAATTGATGAAGAAATGAAGGTGACATCATCTGGTAGGAATCTTTTAGAGAGCTATAATACAGATGAAAAAAAAATAGAACAGAGATTATTTAAAATATTTGTAGATTTTAGGACTAAACAAATCTTGCCTTTCATTTATACTGATATTGAAAATTTTGAGACAGAATCAATAGAAAGTGAAACTAAAGATAGACTAGAAATAAAAGTTGGAAATAAAACAGACGAAACAATAATAAAAGGAAGAAAAATTATTTTTGATGGAGAAGATGTTTTAGGCATTGAAAGTTTTGATATTATAAAAGCAATAAAGAAGTATAATCGTATTGCAGAAAAAACTACATATTCAAAAATTAATTGGCTTGGAAGCTCAAAAATTGAAATAACAAAATCAGATAAAATTTTTCTTCACTTGCAAATAGGACTTCAAAATGGAAATATAGATGAACCATTTATATCAGATGGTTTTGTACCACAAATAAAATTATTATTAGATACAATAAAAAATAGTACAATTTTTAAAAAAATTAGAGAACAAGAGAGTTCTTCTACAATCTCCTATAGCCAAGAAAAAATTGGGAGGGAAAATCAGAATACTTTGTCTGAATTGATAAAAGATATAAATGAAGAAATTAATTATTTACAATTTTTAGAAAATAATAGAGATGAGATAAAAGAAAGAATTACTAGAGAAAAAGATGTTGTAAAAAATATATTTTCATTAGTTGAAATTTCTTTATTTACTTATTTAAAAGAAAATCCTTTATCAAATGAAAAACTAAATAAATTTAAAGAGAATGAACCAGATATAAATTTAGAAATTTTAAAAAAAATGGCCTTAGAAATAGGTCTAAATATAGATGAAGAAAATTCATCAAGAGAAGAATCATTATTACTTTCATTTTCAAGAGTAAGAATTAATAATGTCTTTAATACTCCTGATATAAAAGTATTATTACCATATATCATTATAAAGGCTAAATATGACAGTAACAATACTTTTCATAAAATAGTTAATGAAAACAGAAATATATTGAAAGACTTGTATTGTTTAAAAAAAATGGCTGATAGTTCGGGACATACTACAAAGGTAGATTTACTTACTTTGTATAATCAATATTCTTTTGATAATAATAAATTTAATAATTCAATGGACTTAATTAATAGTATTTTTAAAAAATATAAAAAGTTTATTGAAAACTTATTAAATAGCAAAATAAGTATCAATAAAGAAAAACAAAAAGTAATAATTGCAGCAAAAGATAGAGAAGTATCATCTCAAAAAAAATTAGATGCTGATATCGAATTAGAGAAAAATCTAGGAGATTTATATCTTTATTATTTGAGAGATAGTTTAAAAGATGATTTTAGAATGATATCTCCTAATAAAAAAGAAAATGAGTTACCAAAGGGAAATGATTATATTATTACTTTGACAAGAATCATTGAAGATTTTCTTACATATCTAGATTATGAGAAGATTAAATATAGTAATATTGAAGAAGCTATACAAAATATAGAGAGCTTTTATGAAAAAAAACTTTCAGATTCTTTAAGATATACAAATTCTAAAAAATATATAAATGAATTAAAAGGAGAAAAAAGTTCTCTAGGAGCAAAAGCTATAGTATTTTTATCTAGCTTAAAAGGAGATTATGAAAGTTTGCTGGAGAATTTAATAAAAGAAAATTTTATAGAGTTGATTGAAGAGTTAATAGAATTAAGAGGACATAGAAATAATCTAGAGAATAATTTAAAAGATATAGAAGAAATAAATTTATTAAGAGATAGGTTATTTAAAAGTTTAAAATTAATAGGGGGTTATTGTTATGGGGAAGAATAAAAATAAGCAAAAGGAACTAGTTAATGATTTAGATATAAAAAATATAGGACAAGTTGAAACAGAATCTGTAGAAAGTACAGTTAATAATTCTATTGAAAAAGATAATAAAATAAAAGAATTAGAAAGAGAAATTAAGAGGTTGAATGGTTTTGAAGAAGAGTATAAAAGATTAAAAAGTTTAGAAATTGCAGCAGAAGAATTAAAGAAAAAAGAAGAAAATTTAAATTCAAGAGAAAGTCAAATAAAAATATTAGAAGAAAAGTTAAAAGATAAGGAAAGAAATTTACAAACTCAAAGAAAAGAATTAGAAGGTAGTTTAGAGAAAGATAGAAATTTTTTAGAAGTAGAAATTAAAAGAGTAGATTCTTTAGAAAAAAGTATTAATAAAGAGTCAGAAAGATTAACTGAAAAAGCAAATAAATTAAATGATCAAGAAATAGATTTAAAAGAAAGAGAAATAAAAATAAATGAAAAAGAAAAAACATTAGAAGAGGATTTAAGAAAAGAAAGAACAAGATTTGAACTTGAAGAAAAAAATAAAGTTAGAGAAGAATTAAATGAGTTTTATGAAAATGAAAAAAAAGTAAGAGAAGATGGTTTGAATAAAGAAATTGATAAAAAAAGAAAAGAAGACTTAAAAGAAATTGAAAAAGAAAAAGAAAAAGAAGAAAAAATATTAGAAGAGTTGAAAAAAGAAATAGAAAAAATAAGCAACCAAAAAATACAAAATGAAAATGAACAAAAAAGATTAGAACTTGAAAATAAAAGAATTAATCAATTTGAAAAAGTTTTAGAAAGTAAAATTTCAGAAGAAAAGGAAAGAGAAAGAAAAATCGTTGAAATTGAACTAAATCAAGTAAAAGAAAAATTTGAAGAAATTTCAGAAAAGTACAAAGATGTAATAGAAAAATTAAAAAAATTTAATGACATCAGTGAGAATTATGGAAGTATAGAAAATATCCATAAAATTATTAAAGATAAAGAGAAACAGATAAAAGATTTGAATAATGAGTTGGTGAATAGACCTACAAATGAAGCACTTGAAGGCTATAATGATCTAAAAAAAGAATTAGAAGATTATAAAAATAAGAATAAAGATTTAAATGACGAATTAAATAGCTATGATACTGAGATTATAGAAGTTGATACCTTAAAAAGAGAAAAAAGAAATTTAATAAATGAAATAGATACTTTAAAATTGGATTATACACATGAAAAAGAAGAAAAAGAAAAGTTAAGTGCAAGATTGAGTAGAATTATGACTCCAGAAGGAGCTTTGTTGACAGAAGCAGAAAGAATACAACAAATTAAAGGAAGTGGCTTAGATTATGAAGCTTATTCTGAAAAATACCTAGAAAATGATATCAACGAACTATCTTGGTTGGAAAATATAGAAAAAACCTCTGAAGAATATGGTATTAAATTAAATAAAAGAATATTATATGCTTTTCATACAGCTTTAAAAATTTCAGATTGGTCTATAATAACTGTTTTAGCTGGGGTAAGTGGAACAGGGAAATCAGAACTTCCTAAATTATATGCAAGATTTGGAGGATTGAACTTCATAAGTGTTCCTGTTCAACCAAATTGGGATAGTCAAGAGTCTATGTTAGGATATTTTAACTCTATTGATAATAGATTTGATACACAACCATTATTAAGATTTTTAGCAAATTGTATAGATGAAGAAAAATACAATAAATATATGAGTTTAGTATTACTTGATGAAATGAATCTAGCACATGTTGAGCATTATTTTGCAGAGTTTTTAAGTAAACTGGAAGAAAGAAGAGGAAAGAGTAAAAATGATCTTCCATATATAGAAGTGAAGTTAGGATCAGATTGTAATTCTTTAAAATTAAGTTTAATTAGAAATATTTTGTGGGCAGGAACTATGAACCAAGATGAAACAACTAAATCTTTGTCAGATAAAGTCTTGGATAGAGGTATTATAATAAATTTCCCAAGACCTAAAACTTTAGAAAGTCGTAAGGAAATGAAAAGTATTAATAAAATAATAAAAGATAAAAAATCAAAAATGTTACCTAGAGAAATATGGGATAAATGGGTAATTAATAGAAAAGAAGATGCTTCATCTGATGCCCAAAAGAAAAGAATGAAGGAATATAAAAAAATTATTGAAGATATAAATGATGAACTTGAAAAAGTGGGAAGAGCTTTAGGACATCGTGTATGGCAATCAATAGAACATTATATATGTAATCATCCTTATGTAATTTCTCAATTTCAACTTGAAAAAGAACAAGGGAACGATTTGGGTGAAGAGCTATCTAACGAATTAAAAAATAATATGGACTTAGCCTTTGAAGATCAAATAGTTCAAAAAGTAATGCCAAAATTGAGAGGGATTGAAACAAGAGGAAAAGGTGAAGAAGTATTAAATAATATATTGAATATATTATTAAATGAAAATTTCTCTCATTTAGAAAAGGACTTTAAATTTGCAAAAGAACAAGGATTTGGACAATTTGTTTGGGGCAGTGCATATTATTTAAATCAAGGAGAATTTGAGTTATCTGACAATATTATTGAAGATAATGAAATTAAAAAGGACGAATAATGGAGAATTTTATAAAAACTTATAAAGAATTATGTGAAAAATACAATGATGAAAGTTTAGAAATTAATGCTAAAGATATATTTGAACTTCAAGATTGGATAATAAGGTTTGAAAATCTTTCTAAAAAAGATTATTTGGAGTATTTTAATTATAATCTAGATAGCTTTTTAGAAAATTATCAAGAAGAAGTAGAGAAAAAAGATATTTTACTTCATCTACTAGAGACAGTAAAAAATTCAATTTTTTATATAATGAATAATATGAGAACTAAAATAATAAGAGAAGATATTATGCTTCCAGCTTCTAAAGTTAAAGAGATTAATAGCAAAGGAATAATGTGGCTTAGTAGAAAGCCAGGGGATACAATAAGAAAAAAATTAGCTAGTGCTAGAAATATGTTATCAATAAAAAGAAGATTATCAATAGATACTGGAGAAAATAGATTATTTGTAGAATTTTTAAAACAAATAAAATATTATTTAGAACTTAGATTAGATAATCTTCCAAAAGAGTTAACAGAAAAAATATTTATAGAACTTTATACAATAATTGATACTTTTTTAAAAAATGATGAACTTGAAGAAGTAAAGAGATGGACAAATCTTCCACCTAATAATACATTATTGTCAGATCAAAATTATAGAAGAGTTTGGAATGCATGGAATGATTTAAGGGATTTGGATATAGATATAGAAAAATATTCAGATGAAATAGAAGTATGTAAAAGAATAGACATTGTAGATAATCTAAAAAAAATATTAAAAGCTAGAGGAAATAACTATGTATTTCCTCAGCTCCCTTTTAATGTTCTTATTAAAGATTATAAAATAGAAGAAGGTAGACCTATTATTGCAATAAGTCCTGAAAATAAATTAGTGAGGCTATCCAATATTAAAAATACAAAGTTAAAAGAAAAATATAATAGAAAAGAAAAAGAAGTTTTAATAAATGAAAAGATAATTTCGACAGATTTATTTCACATAAAGCCTGTATGTCTAAATGAGAATGATAAAATTTTAAATTTTAGTAATAAAATTTTATTTCAGCAGTTTTCAGAAAATAACTTTGTTTCTTGTGAAAAATCAGAAGCAATATTTTTTAATGAGGATATAGAAACATTTTCTTTTTCAAAGACTTTAAATAATAAGAGTGAAGAAAAACTCAGAAGAGTCATGAAAATTGTAGAAAGAAATATAAAAACTAATATTCTAAATACAACATTTCCTGATATATTGGATCCATTTCAAGTAAGTACATTAAGTAAAAAATTAAGATTATCTTACAAAAAAGTAAGAATACTTCCAAGAAGTATAGCTAGTGTTTATGCTCTAAATGACGATGTAATCTTTAAAAATGAGTATAAAAATAATGAAAATATCTTAATTTTTGATATAGTAAATAAAAAAATAACATTTACTTTATTAAGAGGAAAAGAAGAAGATAACTATTCTAATTTCATTTGGGAAAGATATTGGACTAATAAAAAAGAAATAGAAAGCTCTTTTTTTGAAAAATTAGAAGAAATTTTAAATATTAATAGCTCAGAATTAGAAGAGTTATATAGTTTAAATGAAATAGAAGATTTAATAAATGGATTTGAAAAATTTAAACTAGTTTTAAATGATAAAATTTTAGAATTTGATTCTAAGATAGTCAAATTAGTTAAAGATAATAGAATAGATATAAGTGAAATGGTGGATGAGGTATTAAAGAATAATCAAGAAATTACTAAAGAAAATCTTCATATAATAACATTAAAAAATAGTATAAAAATTGATGAAAGTTACTATAGAACTTTTAACTATTTAAGTCCAAAAGATTTAGTAAAAGGTTGTAGTAGTTATCATAGAATTTTTAATGAGTTAAATAAAGAAAAAAATGAAAAAGTTATTTTATGGAGAGATTATTTACCTTATTTAGGTATAAAGAAAATGTATGGAAGATTTGATTTAATAAAAAATCAAAGAGTTCAGCCTATGTATGATGAAAAACAATCTATACCTATAGAAGGATATATTACTTTAGCAAAGGGAAAAGATAAACATAAATTCACTTTAGTTGGAGAAGATCAAAATGAGGAAATTATGTATGAAGCAGTTGTAAAACATAAAAACCCATTAAAAGAAGATATAGAATGTAAGTTAGAATTATCATATACTTATGGCTCAGATGACCCCTATGAATTATATTTTACACCAGTTAAATCAAAAGAATTTGCAAGGGTTAAAGTTGATTGGGAAGAAAGAAAAGAATATGAATATAAGGATTTAAAATATCCACAATTTCCAGATAGAGAAGATTGGGATAATCCTGAAATTCAAAAAATAATTTCTAATAAAGAAAATATATTTTCTTGGCTTACAAATTGGTGTTTTTTAAATACTGAAAATATAAATTTTGGAGAAGATAATACTATTATCTTAAATGGTATAAATGGAAACTTGTGTATTCCATATAAATCTTACGATAAAAGAATAGACAAAATAGATGAAGAAAACATTAGATTAAAGGCAATATTAACGGATACAGAGCGTAAAGTAATAGAAGAAAATAAAACAGTATCTTTTTTTATAAATAGGAAAAGAGGAAAAAGGAATAAATATAGACTAAGCGGTATTGGTCATTTATGGAGAAGAGATAAAAATGGAGAACTTTTTATAAAACTAGATGCTGATGTAATAGAAAAAGAAAGTTACAAAATTCTTTTTATTTACCAAGATAAATTTTTAGTACAAGATGATTGTTGTATTTTTTTAGATGAAATAGAATTTGATATAGAAAATCATAAAGGGAATTATAGAGCAATCAATATTAAAGATCCTAATAAAAATTATCCTAATTATGACATTATAGGGGTAAAAAAGGGAGCAGATAGAATAAATAGAGGTATGATTATTTCACTAAATGGTTATTTGATAGCAATGCTTCATAAGATATTTTTAGATGGTAAAAGTGTTGATGACCAAAACTGTCCTCAAGATTTTAGAGAATATTTTTATACGATAAAAGAATTTGTATTATCAATTTTTGAAAAAGTAGATAATAAAGAGTACTTATTTTATATAATGTCTTTAACTGCGAAGGATTTTGGAGAAAAATTTTATCAAATAATATCTAAAAATTTAAAAGAAGATAGAAAAATTAGAAAAAAAATAAAGATTTCAAATGCTGGATATGCTTTAGGAGATTTAACAGATAGTTTAGAACAAAATCTTTTTTATGAACTTGAAATTACAGAATTAAAAAGAAAAGAAAGAATAGAAATTTTATCAAAAGCTGTATGGAGAAATAAAAACTTTATTTTTAATATAGATAGAGATAAAGCAATATTCTATTTTGAAGAAGCTATAAAATTGTTAAAAGAAAAATTGCCTAAAGAAAAATATATTATTAATAGGAAAATAAAAGGAATGTTGTTAGCAAATTGCCTTGAGTATATCTATGCAGTTTTTAGATTAAGAGATTTAAATGATGAAAAAATATTAAAGGCAATTTCTTTAAATAATTCTTATCTAAGAGATTTGTATACAATTATAGAAAAATGTATAGAAGAAGGTGTTACTGTAAAGTCAAAATTAAAATTTAAAGATATAAATAAAAAAGGAAATGATAATATTCCAGATCTTTTATATGCAATCTTAGTTTGTATTAATGGTAGTGATGAAGAAGATATAAAAATAAGTGAAATTTCAAATGATGGAGATGAGAATGAGTAATATATTAATGTTTTCATTGGGGAATAAACTTAGTGAAAAATCACAAAATACATCATGTATATTTAATAATCAAATGCATCCTAATAAATATTTCTTAGAAGTTTATTTTCAAGAGATAGAATTTGATAAAATTATATGTTTTGGTAATTCTAATAGCTCATGGGATTTTTTATATAAATTAATGTATTTAAAATATTATGGTGAAAAAGCAAGTGAAGAAAATTTGGAGTTTCTAAAAGAAATTCCAGATTTAGAAACTATAAAAGAGTTTTTTCTAAATGATGAGAAATTAAAAGATAAGATTATAATAAAATACTTTGAAGAAGATTTAGCAAAGAAAGAAATGATAGATTATATCTACGAACTACAAAAATTAATTATGAATTCAGAAAAAATATGGGTAGATATAACTGGAGGAAAAAGAGATCTTCCTATTTTTGTAGTTCAACTTTTAAATTTGATTGTTGGAAAAAATTATAAAAAAAATAATATAGAAATATTGTATACAAAAGAGAAAGATAGAGATAGAAAAATCTATGAAACTATATCATTAAAAGATTTTTTAGATAAATTAGATTATACCGATGAAATAAGTGCTTTTTCAAAGTATGCTTGTCCAATGAAATTTATGGGACGTTTAAAGGATAACAAATTAAAATATATATTAAAAAAGATATATGTTTATACACAATATAATTTAACAAGTGAATTAGTTGAATCTTTAAAAAATTTTAAGAGTAAAAAATGGCAGTATACAGTTTATATACAAAGAAAAATTATAGAAACTAAAATAGAACAGTGGAGAAAATTATTATCAAAAACACTAGAAAAAGATACTTTATTAGACTATCATTTAGAGTTATCAAATGAACCTTTAGGAATTATAGCAAAATATGAAGCAACTAATTTATCCAATTTAAGAAATATAAGAAATAGTATAGTTCATCCTTATAGTATGAAAGGTGTTAGTTATGAAATATTACATAAAACTATAGAAGAAAATTTTTATCAAAGTACAAAAAAAGAAAAATATTCTGAGGTTTTAATAGTAAATATAGGGAATGCCAATAACTATGAATTAGTGAGTTGTAAAAAACAAAATTTATCAACCAGATTTTCATTCAAAGCTTTAATGAAAGACGCTAAGTTTGAGAAGATATTTCTAATAGGACTCTATTCAAATGCTTGGAATAAATTTATTGATAATTGGATATTAGAAGAAAAACTTGATATAAAAAGAGAAAATGATATAACAATTGATATTCCAGAAAAAGAATTTGAAGAAACTTTAAATAAGGAATTAAAAAAATTAGATAAAAAATTTGAAGCAATTGTGATAGATAATTCTTTTTCTGAAATTGAAAGAAATAAATATTTTGAAAAAATAGCTGAAAAGTTAATTAGGGGAAGTAAGAAATACTCTATAACTTATGATTTTACATTTTCTTTCAGAGATATTAGCTTTTTGAACTATATAAATTTACATTGTTTAGAGCTTTTGGGAATGATTAGAATAAAAAAGTTAGTATATATCCCAATAATAAAAAAAGGAATAGTAGATGTAAAAGATTTAGATAGAGTAAATTCAGTAATGAATTTATTTAAAACAGTTGATGAATTTAAATCATATAATAAATTTGATGAAAAAATTGATATAAATGTTGAATTAAAAAAACTGATGGAGAAGATTTCAAAAGTATACAATTTTAATCAGATTTCTATAGTTGATAAGATGAAAAATGAAATTGAAAATTTTCATTTTGTAGGAAATAAAATAGAAGAAGATATATTAAATTTTATCAAAGAAAAATATATATATAAAGGAACAAATAAATATTTAAAAGCTAAAGAAACTGTAAGAAATCAACTAGGTTTCAATAATTTTGCTCAAGCACTTTTTTTATTGTGGGATTTGATATTGAAAATGTTAATTGAAAAAGATATGCCTAATAAAGAGGCAGAACAAAGAATAAAAAAAGATTTCTTAGAGGAATCATCTAGGTATGGTCATAAAGAGTTATATGATTTCTATAAAAAATACGAATATTTGAATATTATTAGAAATGAAGGTGCCCATATAAATTTGAGAGAAATGTATTTTCCATTAGAAAAAATAGAGGAAGAAATAGAAAAATGTTTAAAAGAGTTAGATGCTTTACTAGAAAATAAAGAAGCATACAATAAATCATTTTTACAATATGAAAAGGATGTAAAAAAGAAATGAAAAAGGTAGAACATAAAGTAATAGTTTTTTTATCACATGACTTAGATGATATACAGAAAAATGAATTAAAAGTAAAATATGGAGTGGAAGAGATAATTTTTTTACCAGAAGATTTACAAAAAATATGGTCAAATGTTTTTTGTGATGAGAACTATGAGAAAGATTTAGAAAAATTAAAAATTTTTATGAATAACAATTTAAAAGAAAAAGATTGTATTATAGCACAAGGGAATTGGGGTTATGTTTATACTTTAGTTACAGAAGCCAAAAAAAATGGATTTATTCCTTTATATGGATTTTCCTATAGAGATGGAGAAGACAAAATAGTAAATGGAGAAAAAATAAGAATTAGCAAATTTAAACATGTAAAATTTATGGAATACTAAGAATAATTTTGATAAGGGGGGGAGCATTACAATTGGAAGAATTAGCTAAGTATCAAAATTTAGTTTCAACAATTAATTATATGGAAGAGTTTTGTAAGGAAAGACTATTAAATTTAGTAATTATTGGTTCAGTAGCCTACAAAGGTTTGAATGAAAGAGAAATATATGGAGACTTAGATTGCATAATCATATATGATGATTTGAATAAAATAGAAGGAAGTCCATTTTTAAATTCTAATTTTTTTGAGGTTATAAAAGAAAATATAGCATCAAAAACTATTGATTTATTTGCAACAAAATTAATGATAAATGATGTAAAAGTTTCACTTGATTTTATTGATATAAATTATTTAAAAAATATGATAAATTCAGGTTTTAAACAAAATGAGGTATTATTAAGAAAATTAACAGATGCTGAAGAATATCAATATAATGATTACTATAATTTTAAGGGTGAAAAGTACATTTATGAGAAAATCAAAGAGAAAAAAGATAAGTACAATATTTATGTACTGCCAAAATATCTAAAAATTAATGGAGACTTTTTTTCTGGAGTACTTCATAATAAGTTTATTCATAATCCAAATTTTAAAGTTATTTTTAATAAAGAGATATTAAAATTACATCAAGAAATATTATTAAAATATAAAGAGTTTTATAGAGAAGAACAAAAAATAAAAGGAGACTTAGATATTATAAAATCTATAAGAAATTGGGAACATTTTTCCAAAGAAAGTAGAGCGTTTATCTATAAAATATTTGATGTAGAAACAAAAGAAAAAAGAATTTTAATAACAGGAATTAATGGATTTATAGGTCAGTATATTGGAAAGGAATTAATGAAAGATTTTCAAATTATTGGCTTAGATATAGTTGATGATAAAGAAAAAATATGGGATAAATTTTATTTAGGAGATATTAGAGATAGAAATTTATTAGAAGAAATTTTTTTACAAAATAAGATAGATATAGTTATTCATTTAGGAGCTGAAAAGGCTTTAATTAAATGTGAGAATAATAAAAAAGAATGTTATGAAATTAATTATCAAGCTACAATGGATTTATATAGATTATCTAAAAAATATCAAGCAAAGTTTTTATTTATTTCAAGTGATCAAGTATTTGATGGAAAATTAGGAAATTACAAGGAAGATAGTCTATGTTCTCCCATAAATTATTATGGTGAATTAAAATTAAAAGTAGAAAATGATCTACTGAAAGAAAAAGATAAAAATATAACAATTTGCAGAACAGCACTTGATTTTGGAAAAATCCCAGAAAATCAAAGAGAAATTTTCAATAAGCTTAAACAAAGTGATAAACTTTTAGTCCAAGGGTTTATTGTAGATCACGTTACACATAAACTCAAAAATAAAGAAAAAATAATTTTACCTCAAAATGAATATATGAGTCCAACTTCAGTTGAATTAATATACAGACAAATAAAAGAAATTATTAATAAAAATATAAGTGGGCTTTTACATTGTTGTGGTGGAGAAAGAATAAGTAGATATGAGTTTGGTTTAAAAATTGCAAAATTCTATAATTTAGATAGTCAGTATATTTCACCAGAAGACTCAAATGATCCTTTAAGACCAAAAGATGTTTCTTTGAATGTAGAAGAAAGTCAAAAAAAATTAGGCTTTATATTTGATAATATAGAAGAAATGTTGAAAAAACTCTAGGAGAACTTATGGAAATTCAAGTGCAAAATAATATATTATTAATTAAACCTGAAAGTTTATTTGAAGAAAAAATATTAAATAGTGACTATTTTCAAAGTAAATTAGCGTATAGAATAGCAGATAATTTTGAAAAAGAAAAAAGCTTTAAAGTAATATTTAACGATGATATATTTTTTATTGATGGAAAAAATAATATAGCTAATATAGGAGATAAAAATTTAACAGAAGGCCGACTCTTCTATATACTAAGGATGCTAGTAGACAGATACATAGTTTGTAATGGAGGAATAGGATTACACTCAGGACTTGCCTACGATAAAGGAACAGCTTTCTTTTTAGTAGGAGATACAAAGTGTGGAAAATCTTTTTATGTTAAAAAATTGAAAGAAAATAATATAAAAGTCTTAGGAGATGATCATACAATTATTTTAAATAATTCTATAATGGGAAATTTAAAAAGTAGAGTAAGAGATAATGATTGTGAATATTATGAAAATAATTCAACTAGTATTCAATATTTAAATAATTACCTTATATTTGACATAAATATTAATACTAAGAAAGAAATCTCAGAAGTAAGTTTTGAAGATTATGTAAAAAAATTAGATTTAGAACCAGTATTAAAATATCTATATTGTGGGATAGAAACTGAGAATCAAAATATAAAAATGGATAATAAGATTATAGAAAATTACAGAAAAAAATATTTAGATTTTTTAAAAAATGCTGAAAAAATTATAAAGATAAACGGAAATTACTTTGAGGATAATAAGAGGTGTGACATATGGAAATTAATACAATAGGGCTTTTATTAACTTTTATATTATTAATATTCTTAATCTTTAAAGGTTGGAATATATGGATAATATCTATAATATCAACTCTATTTCTTGCTTTAACTAATAACTTAAACATTGAGAAAGTAATTTTTGAGACATATTCTTCCTTTTTTAAGAATTTTGTTGGAGATTGGTTTTTACTCTTTATACTATCATCTATTTTTGGAAAAATAATGGAAAAGAGCGGAGCAGCAGTAATTATAGCTAAATCTTTAGCAAGTAAAATTGAAGAAAAAAGAGCAGTGTTAATTATACTTATTATTACTTTTATTCTGTCCTATGGTGGAATAAATATTTTTGTGATAGTTTTTTCTGTATATCCTATATGTCTTGTCCTATTTTCAAAATTAAATATACCAAAAGAAGTTTGTCCAGGATTGATATTAGCAATTCCAGCTTCTATAACTATGGTAGTATTTCCTGGGACACCTTCAATTCAAAATACAATTCCAACAAAATATTTTGGAACAACTATTTATTCAGCTCCATTTATAGGAATATTAACTTCTATTTTTATTTTTTTATGTGATTATTACTTCTATAGTTATGTGATAAAAAAATTAAAGAAAATGGATAAGAAATTTATTTTGGATGATGGAGAAAAACTAGAGAATATTGATAAAAAAAATACAAAATTAGAAATAATATTAGCATATATACCTTTGTTAACATTATTGATAATCAACTATTGCTTAATTAATATTATATCTATAAAGTCATCAAAATTTGCATTATGTATCGGAATAGGTGTTTCAATTATTTTAGGTCTTATAATTTATAGAAAAAAACTCAATCTAAAAAAAGATTTAGAAATGGGAATAAAAAATGGAATAGAAGCTCTTTTTACTACAGCTTCTATAATTTCATTTGGAGGAGTTGTATCAAAAACAATAGCTTTTAAAAATATAATTGATTGGACAATAAAAATAAAAGCTAGTCCTCTTACATCAATGTTTATAGTGATTAATATAATTTGTATGGTAACAGCTTCATCTGTAGGAGGTCTTACTATATATTTAGAAAATTTTAGTTCAGAACTACTAAAAACAGGAATACCAGTAGAAATTTTGCATAGGATGGCAGCAATAGCATCTTCAGGTTTGGATGCAATGCCTTTTGCATCAGGAATAATAGTAGTAAATACAATAGCAAAAACTAAATTAAAAGATACATATAAGTATATCTTTGTTTCACAATGTATAATTCCTATGTTGTCATATGGAGTAGCTTGTTTTTTATATGCTTTAAAAATTAATTAGTATAATATTATTTAAAATTCCTAAGCTCTAAAAAAACTTAGGAGTTTTTTCTTTGTTTTAAAGTTTTCATCAAGAAATTTTTACAGAATTTTTTTTTTTATTGAAATATAAGAGAAAAATATAAAAAAATAATTTTTTAAAAAAATTAAAAAATTGTGTTGACAAAGTTTATGAAAAATGTTATTATAGACGATGTCAACGAGACAAGGACATTAGCAACAGAATAGAGAAAAGACAAAAAGCAACCATAAATTT
>ERZ772974.235-NODE-235-length-43054-cov-14.571990_pt1 | contig 43054 bp, 59 predicted proteins | sample MGYA00580671_ERZ772974 | MGnify/ENA primary metagenome ERZ772974 (study PRJEB29015, sample SAMEA2738065) | human oral metagenome | biome: human oral; feature: human-associated habitat; material: saliva | place: China | collected 2218 ... | reverse complement strand
GGACGACGAAATCGAATTCTAACGAATTACCGATTTCTGTCCCACTCTCTTTTTTGTTTGTCTTTTTTACATCATTGGTCAAGTTTAATGAATTGCAAAGATACCAGAATGACCAGCTTTTATCTAACACCTCAGCGCTGCTAACAAAAAAGAGCGGAAAGTGCTTTCCGACTCTTTTTTATGCATTCAAAAATTATAATTCAGCAATTTGGCTGAGGTTGACTTCGGCAACCGTGTCATTTCCAAACATAGAGATAATCATCTTGACCTTATTATTGTCAATTTCTGTGATTTTGCCAGTGTAGTTAGCAAAGGCACCGTCAATGATGCGAACTGTATCGCCCACTTTGACATCCAAGTCAAACTCTTGAACTGTTTGTCCCATAGAAATCAGAATGCTGCGGATTTCTTCTTCCAAGAGTGGCGTTGGTTTCGAACGGTTTCCGTGTGAACCTACAAATCCAGTTACGTTTGGTGTATTCCGCACGACAAACCAAGCTTCGTCCGTCATGACCATCTCAACCAATACATAACCTGGGAAACGGTTTTCTTCGACTTCCTTGCTCTTGCCGTTTTTCTCGACTTGCACGGTCTGAGTCGGAATTTCCACGCGCAGAATATTTTCCAGCATATTATAGGTCTGGGCACGTTGCAAGAGATTTTCCTTTACCTTATTTTCATAGCCTGAGTAGGTTTGCAGTACAAACCAGCCTTTATCAAAACTGTCCATGTTTTGTCCTTTCCTAAATAAAAAAGCCTAGGGCTTCTGCTTGATATCTAGCCTTATTATACCATAAAATCTAAAATTACAAAGCATTTTGGTAAATATTTTACAGACAAATGAGAGTGGGACAGAAATCGGTAATTCGTTAGAATTCGATTTCGTCGTCTCACCTCCGCACAGTTGAGTAGGGCTGTAAAAGCTGATGAAATCAGCGTAGTAGAGCCCACTCAACCACTGCGTCTTGCTCGACAATACAAAGACAATTGAGAGGCTAGGACTTTTGTCCCAGCCTCATCTTTCTTATGAAAACATGTTGATTATGCGGAAGAGACCGCTGGCAACTACCTTATCAAAAATATAGATCACAACAGCAAAGAATGCTGTGTATTCCATTACGGAAAGGAAATCAGTCCATCTTTCTTTACGGGTAGGCCAAGTTGTATCTCGTAGCAAAACGAAAACATCTTTAATGAATTTCACAACTATCTCCTATCTGGTTTCTTTATGCAGTGTATATTTACTGCAGTGTTTACAATATTTATTCACTTCTAGACGCGTAGGTTTTGGAGTGCTACTAAGTTTGATTGAGTAGTTTCGCGACCCACAAACTGTACACGCTAGACTCGCTTTTTTTAATGCCATGACGCCTCCATTCCCCTTATTATAGCAGTTTTCTACTTCTTTGACAAGCTGTTTAGACGATTAATGGAACCACCCAGTAATGGTATCCCATAGATTTTTGGCTTTTTCAGTAATCCCAGACTCATCGATAGCTTTCTTGGCATCATCTACCAGGTTTTGCGCCCGCTCCTGGACATCTTTCAGGAAGTCTTTATTTTCGCTAGTCGTATTCGTTTGACCAGTTCCGTAGGTATCGACTGGGGAAATCCCATTTTCAGCATAAGCATTTTTCTCGCCAGAGAAGGAGGTTCCTTCCGTATAAGGCAAGATGGTGTTGGCTACATTACGGAAAATAGCCGAAGCTTCATTGGCACTTGTACCAGTCAGATAGTGAGTTTCATCCGTCTTAGGGAAGCCCAGCCATTGGCTGATAACCACATCCGGTGTGTAGCCGATGACCCACTGGTCTCCTGACAGATCAGGGTTAAAGTCAGTCTCTGTTGTTCCTGTCTTTCCAGCCATTGTATAGCCATACGGAGCCGCATAAACTCCCGTTCCGTTTGAGAAAGTTCCCAGCATCATACTGGTCATCTTTTCTGTGGTTGAGCGATTGAGAACGCGGGTAGAAGTCTGCCGGTGGGTTTTGACAACCTGACCACTAGCATTTTCTATCTTGGTGATAAGATGGGCGTCATTCATAACTCCATCATTCGCAAAGACTGAATAGGCTTGAGCCATCTGAAGTGGATTGGTCGTCACGCCGCTTCCCAGAGCCACACCTAGATTCTGTTCTACCTTATCCATATTAAGGCCAAACTTTTTGCCGTACTCAAAGGCCTTGTTCACGCCTAGTTCATCCACTGTTGAAACCGCGGGAATATTGAGGGATTCAGCCAAGGCTTGATACATTGGAACCGTCGGTGAACTTTGAATATTGCCATAGTTATTAACTTTATAATCACCAAAAACTGTCCGACTATTATCTAGTTCCTTATCCGTTGACCAACCGGCTGCTATAGCTGGGCTGTAGGCCACCAAAGGCTTGATGGTTGAGCCTGGACTACGAGCAGACTGAGTCGCGTAGTTGAAAGTCCGAAAAGCAGAGCCATCAGCACTGTTGACACGACCAACCAGAGCCCGAACACCACCCGTCTTAGGATCCAGCGCTACGCTTCCTGACTCGGCCCTCGTTCCGTCTTCAGCCTGCGGGAAGAGATCAACATTGCTATAGATGACCTGCATGCTGGCTTGGTAATTTTGATCCAATTCGGTGTAAATCCGATAGCCGTTGTTGACGATTTCTTCTTCCGTCAGACCGTAATCATTGACCGCTTCATTGATAACCGCATCAAAATAAGATGGGTAGCGATAGTCCTCTGACTTACCTTCGTAGGCATCGACTAGCTGACCTCCAATACCAACCGTCGCAGCCTGATCCGCCGTCGCCTGATCAATGTAACCTGCCGCCACCATATTTTGAAGAACGGTGTCACGACGGTTGGTCGCATTTTCGACTGAATACAGGGGATTATATAGCTCTGGTCCTTTGAGCATGCCGGCTAGAACCGCTGATTGATCCAAGCTGAGCTGGCTGGCAGATACACCAAAATATTTCTTGCTGGCATCTTCTACTCCCCAAACGCCATTTCCAAAGTAAGAATTATTGAGGTACATGGTCAGGATTTCCTGCTTGCTGTATTTTTTGTTAATCTCTAAAGCTAGGAAAAATTCCTTAGCCTTGCGCTCAATAGTCTGATCTTGAGAGAGATAGGCATTCTTAGCCAACTGCTGCGTGATAGTCGAGCCACCACCCGAACGCCCCGCAGTCAAAATAGCTAGAAAGAAGCGACTGTAGTTAATCCCGCCATTCTTATAAAAGGATCGGTCTTCTGTCGCAATCACAGCGTTCTGCAAATCCTGACTAATCGCATCCAATTCGACATAGGTTCCTTTTTGCCCAGACAAGCTGCCCGCTTCGTTTCCATCCTTATCATAGATCAAAGTCGTAGCTTTCAGAGCATTCTGCAAGTCTTTGACATTGGTCGTCTTAGCTACATAAAAAAGATAGCCACCAACCACCAGACCAAAGGTCAAGCCGAGAATCAAGAATATCTTGGTTAGATGAAACCTGCGCCAAAAGCGACGGAAAGGATGTTGAGACAAGGGCTTCTTCCGATTCTTACCAGAGCGGCTATAACTAGGCTCAGACGTCTCGCCTTCCAGCTCCTCAGCAACCTTCTTCGCAGGCTGATCCGTTTTAAACATATTGACTAATTTTTCAAATATATCATTTAATTTCTTCATAAAACATATTTTATCACCTTATCCATGCAGACACAAGGCACGACTCCGCTACTTGCTACTCCTTTTAGCTTTCTTTAAGGAAATAGCAGGGCTCCTTTCCTCTTTCCAACGAAGCATTTCCAAATGGGCTAGTTTTTGCTACAATGAAAACATGAAATTTACTATTACCATCCCCGCAAGCCTGCCTCCGATGACCGTCAAACAACTGCTAGAAGAGCAGCTGCTCATCCCACGAAAGATTCGTCACTTTCTCCGAACCAAGAAACACATTTTGGTCAACGGTGAATCCATCCATTGGCAAACTTTGGTCAAGTCTGGTGACAGCATTCAACTAACTTTTGACAAAGAGGATTATCCAGAAAAAGAACTCCCCGCTGGCCAGCCTCATCTGGTCGAGGAGCTCTATCAAGACGAGCATCTCATCATCGTCAACAAGCCAAACGGCATGAAAAGTCACGGTAATGAGCCGACAGAAGTCGCTCTGCTCAACCATGTGTCAAGCTATGTCGGACAGATCTGCTATGTCGTCCACCGGCTGGACAAAGAAACCAGTGGCGCCATCCTGTTTGCTAAAAATCCCTTTGTCCTCCCCATTCTCAACCGCCTCTTGGAAAACAAAGAAATCTCCCGCGAATATTGGGCCCTTGCTCAAGGAAAATTTCCCAGCAAAACTATCGTCTATAAAGATAAAATCGGACGCGACCGCCATGACCGACGGAAACGCCTCGTTGATCCGAAAAAGGGACTCTACGCTGAAACTCATGTAACCCGACTCAAGGACTTTGGAAATACGACTCTGGTCAAATGCCAATTAAAAACAGGACGGACTCACCAAATCCGCGTCCATCTTGCCCATCATGGTCATCCCATCGTCGGTGACCCCCTCTACCATCCCCAACCCCAAGGTCGCCTCATGCTCCATGCCCACCGCTTGACATTGACTCATCCATTCACCCTAGAAACCATCAACGTGGAAGCACCGTCAGAGAGTTTTGAAGCAGAAATCAAACGGCACAAAAGCAAGGCTAAAAAGGGATAACTTGCCTGATTGCCGAGTCTCCAAAGCTAGCACGCCAGATACAAACAAGCATCTATCCGTTCTTTATAGATCATCTACCTTGTGTCAAATTGATATTCAGTCAATGCGTAATTATTAGCGCTGAATGGAACAAGCTCCACCTCGCTTTGAATCATCCTATCTGACCAAAGAATAATCACAAAGTCACAAAAAAAAGCTCAGCTAGGCCGAGCTTTTTGATTATTGATTTTTAAAGCGTTCTACATCACGCGCAATGACTAACTCTTCATCTGTCGGGATAACCAGAACTCTGACTTTAGCAGCTTCTGTTGAAATATCTCCTGTAGCACCAAAGAAATTCTTCTCTGGATCGACATCGCAGCCAAACCAAGAGATACCTTCGATAACCATGCGACGGATAGTCACAGAGTTTTCACCGATACCAGCTGTGAAGATAATTGCGTCTGCTCCATTTAAAACAGCTAAATACTGACCAATATATTTTTGAATGCGATCCACAAAAATTTCATTTGCCAATAGTGCCTTTTCATCACCCGCACGCATAGCTTCGTGAATATCGCGCATATCACTTGATTTCTCAGAAACGCCCAACAGTCCAGATTCACGGTTCAGAATTCGACTGATATCTTCTGGCGTGTTAAAGTCATCTGTATGCTGCATCAAGTATGGAATAATCGCTGGGTCGATGTCACCCGTACGTGTTCCCATCATAACTCCACCAAGAGGAGTGAAGCCCATAGAAGTATCAACTGAGCGCCCTTTATCAACTGCTGTGATAGAAGCACCATTTCCGATGTGGCAAGTGATTAATTTCAATTCTTCAATCGGTTTACCCAAAAGTTTTGCAGCTTCGTGGGCTACATACTCATGGCTGGTTCCGTGTGCCCCGTATTTACGGACCTTATTTTCAGTGTAATACTTGGTTGGCAATGGATAGCGATAAGCTTTTTCTGGCATGGTTGTGTGGAAAGATGTATCAAAAACAGCCACACTGGTAATGTCTGGAAGAAGTTGCCTGAAAGCACGGATACCGTCAGCATTAGCAGGATTGTGTAAAGGAGCTAGCAGAGACAACTCTTCAATCTTTTCCAACACATCGTCGGTCACAAGAGCTGATTCTTTGAAATACTCGCCTCCAGCTACGACACGGTGCCCAACACCTGTGATTTCATCGTAAGATTGAATAATTTCAAATCGTTTCAAATCGTCCAATAAAATTTTCACAGCTTGTGTATGGTCAGCAATATCTAAGGTTTGGCGTTCAGAACGACCATCAAATTTAACCGTAGAGATTGAGTCCTTGAGACCAATCCGCTCAATCAAACCTTTAGCCAGCACCTTTTCTTCTGGCATTGAATAAAGTTGCCATTTTACACTCGAACTTCCAGCATTGATAGAAATAGTTTTTGACATCTCGTCACCTCTTTAAGCGTTTTCAAACTATTATATCAAAAATTTGTTTGAATTTCACTAACTTTGACCCAGTTTTGAAAACTTTCACGAAACTTCAAGATTTCATCCTGACTTTGCAAGTCCTGCAAAGGGTAGATAAACGGCTGAATGTCTGATTCGCCTTGTTTTCTCAGGACAAATATCGTCTTAGCATTCTGCCGGCTCGCGAAAATCTTTTCTGGCAGGGAAATCATTGCCAAGAGCTGAGCGCTAGACAGTAGCCATTTTTTCAGCAGGTGACTTTGTGGGCTCGTCAGCAGATTATTTGGGGCGAGAAAGATAGCATAGCCTCCCGGTTTTAAATATTTTAACGATTGCTCCATCAAGAGATGATGGGCGTAAGTATGCTCGTCTGGACTGGCAACCTCATAACGAGCCGCCACGGCATCATCTGGATAATAGCCCACTGGCAAATCACTGACAATCAAGTCGCTTTCTTTCAGAACCTGAGGCCGCACCGCATCTCCTTGAGCAAAGTGTGCCTTGGAATTCATGACTTCGGCAATGCTGGCAGATAAATCAATCAGCAAGTCGTCAATTTCTAAGCCTAGATAATCCATATTTTTTTGTGTGTGGTTGAGTAGAGTCTCCGCCAAATTGCCTGTCCCACTACCGATCTCCAGCAAATCAACTCTCTCGTCTTGGGCCAACTGGTCAATCAAAAAACTCAGCAAAAAGCCGACCGAATCCGGTGTGAACTGGTGATTAGCTTGGAGTGGCTCTGTCTGAGAAGCCTTCATAAAAATAAAATGATAAGCCCGACGCCACTCCTCCTTGGTCAAATGCAAGGCACGAAGCTTGTCATTGTTTTTCAGAATTTCTTGTAAGTTGGTATCTCCATCCAGATAAATCCCATTTTGCTCAATCAAGGCATCATAAAAATTAGTCCCCAGCACATTTTGGATATTTTGCACGTTTTCTAAAAGCAGGTGAAAAGCTCGTTCTATTTTTTCAAATTTCATGGCATCCTCCGTTGTCTTATGATACCAAAAAGAAGCCCTCTTTCCAAGGGCTATCGGATTACAAATCTTTTACATTTATATTAGTCGCTTCTCTTGTCAGTTGAAGGAGAGGGCACTTTAGTTTTTTTTAGTATCTTTGGAGTCTTTAGCTTCTTTGTCCTTCTTCTCTGGCTCCTTTTTACTCTCAAAATAGAAAGAATAACTCTTCTGATTGGCAAGTTGGCTGCTGACTTCCAGCATATTTCCCTGCCTGCGATAATGGGTGCTCCCTTGGTCGAAGGCTAATTGCCCGTTCTCCTCTATGGCAGTCTCCTTGGTCAAAATAGCCAAGGCATAGGCTTCTGTCCGCTCCCGATTAGCTTGAAAGAGACGCTGATTGGCCACCTGCCGATTCAGATAAAATTGCAAGAGCAAGCTAAAGACAGCTGCCATGAAGAGGGCATAGAGCAAAATGCCTGCCTTAACTTTTATCTTGAACACGATAGATGTACTCTCTTTCTAAATTATTTTCAAACCGGAAGCGAAAGCGAACAAGGTCCCCCTCCTGACTGACCGGAGCAGCTTTAAGTCCATAGATCATGGGTTGATAGCCACGTCCCGAAGCATCCGTCTTGCGAAAATCATCACTCCGAGATTTGCCCAAAGCTATATGTTTGCCATCCTGTTTGACATAGATTTTGTCGTTTTCGACTCGGTCAAATTGGCTGCGCGATAGCTCCGTCTCCAACTGATCGACAAATAAGAGCCATTCCTGCTGCTTATTTTCCTGTTGATGTCGCAGTTCAAAAGCCAGAAGCTTGGTCATCGACTGAAAGACCAATATACCACCGCTCAAGACCAGCAGGGCGACTAGAGTCTCTAAAAGTGTAAAAGCTTTAATTTTAACGTTTTTTAACACTGAGCACTTTCTCCTCTTGGTGGTAGACGGTTAATTGCTGGTCGGTCTTGATTTGACGGACTGTGATGCCGTTGACCGTCAGATTTTCCTGTCCCGTCTGCATGGCCATCCGAGCAACCCGTAGCACTTCCTCCTCCTGCAATAAACGAGTCTGTTCCTGCCGCGACTGACTAATCTGCCCAAGCAGGAGGCTGGCAATAGCTGCAAAAACCGCCATTGCCACCAGAGCCTCCAGCAAAATGCTAGCCTTCATTCGTCGTCTTTTTAAATTTTCCATTACCCATATAAAGCTGGTAAACAACCCTTTTATCCTCCGTTTGAAAAACAATCTTACTGAGCGAAGAATTCCCGCCAGCCTGGTCAAACTGAATGGTCTGGGGAGCATGTTCCTGCAAAGTCTTGGGAAATTCTACTTGCTGATAGCCGTTGGAGATGTTGCGCTCCGAAATGGTCAATTTTATCTTTTCATGTCCAGCCACACTTAGCTTTTGGCTCTCCTGATAAAGATGCTCAAATTCCATGAAAAACAGCTGCTCCTGTACTTGATTGAAACCAGCCTGAACAGAGCCAGATAGACCTAATAAAATGAAACTGACCACAAATAAAGCCAAGAGACTTTCCAGCAGCGTAAAAGCCTTAATCCGCAACTGCACGAGGTTCACCGCTGTTGTCCCCATAGTAAGCCTTATAGGATGCCACCTGCTTCTCGGTAATCCGACCATCGGCAACCAATTTCCCTAGAGTGGCTTTTTCATTAACATTCTTCAATTCATAAAGCTCAGCCTGACTTTCTACCACCTTGACTACGGCTGCGTTTCCGCTTTTTGAGATAGTATCCTTTTGCTTAGTCAAATTGGGGACAAATAAGAGCATCAAGACGCTGATGATTAAAAGAACGACTAACATTTCAATAAAAGACACTAAAATTCTCTATCTAATATAAACGAGGGGAAAACGAAAACAGACCGACATTACTGTCGGCCTGCTCAAGTCTATCACTACGGAAAATTTTAAATTTTTCCATTATAACAGAAAAAAGCCCCAGCCTTTGAGGCCGGGGGTAGATTAAAATTTAAGAAAGATATTTTTTATTCTCGCAGTTTCCGCTGCGGTTTTTTATTTGAACGTGCCCCAAGCTGCGCCGTAACGCTTGCCGTTTTGAGTAGGGCCAGTTGCGACAAAGTTCCGCTTTCCGCTTCCGCCGATATAAGACACCCAGACAAAGCCGTTGGCATCCACGATAACTGTGTCGTACTTAAAGCTTTGTCCTTTAGTATATTGATCTACTACCTCTCCTGAAGTGTCAGGAGCACGACGGACATTGATGGCATCTACGGTCACGGTCATTGTGCCGTTTTCGGCATATTGATTTGAGTCAGATACGCTAGTAGCTTCGTCAGCGATTTCGCTGCTTGATTGCCCCGGCGTGATAAAGTGCGCGACTGTTTGTAGGTAATCAGACGCACTGTAGTAGTTGCGCACAGGGTAGCGAGCGCCAGCATAGTTTTGCTCGATTACGACCAATTGATCACCGCTGACGGATTCAACGACTACAACGTGCCCGTATGGGTTCCGATCTGTTCCCTCGATGGTCAATATTTGACCACTCTGCAAGACTCCATCGTTAGTAACCGTCCAGCCGTTTGCTTCCCAGTCATAGCTTGTGCCGATGTTTGCAGCGCAGATAGTATCACCAATCGCACCACTAACATAACCGACACCAGCGCCCAGCCCAACCGTGCTGTCTGGATTGATGAGGGTTTCGTAGTAGCTTGCAAGTGCGTAGCACTCACCATTTCCGACAGGTGTACCCGAGTACACAAGGGCTGATAGATCGTTTAATGCTTCATTTACTGTTGTCATTTTTTTATTTTCCTTTCCAGTTTTCGTTCATCTGCTTAACAGCAGATTCGATAAAGACATCTAGGTCTTTATCTGCCATGTAAATATTATATTTTTCAAGCTCGGCGAGAATCGCACCTTTTGCCTGAGCGAGCTTCTGCTCGCCCTTGAAGCCAGTTTCAGCTGAGACCTGCTCGACGGCATTCACGGCATTTCTGGCCAAGATTTCGACAATTTTGATTGATTTCTCTCCGCCTTTAGCCATCAGAAACTCCTTGACCGCTTTGACCATGGCTCCTGCCAAAATGGTCAAGATGCCAATCGCTGAGCTTAAAACAAGCTCTGTAATTTGATTCATATTTTTATCACTCCTTTGTCTTATGATTATCCACTCGCTCATTGATAAACGTTGTGATATAAGGGATTTTAAGACCTAAAATGTCTAAATTGGTTACCAAGCTAGCACCATAGCTGGCGCACAATGCCGTAATGATCATATCCGCTAACGCCCCAGCATTAGCGAAAAGAAAAAACGGGTAGCCAATCGCTGTGATGATGAAGATAGCTGAGTGGGTCACAATCCCTGTCCGTGCCTTGCGACTCGAAAAGTTTTTCAGCGCCCAGGCTTTACAAAAGCCAGTAACCACATCGGCCACTACCAAAACAAGCAAGATAAACACAAAAAAATGATCATCAATCCCTGTCTCATAAAAGTCTTTCACAACTTCTATGATTGCCCAAAGTCCGTCTGGTTCTTGCATTCATCACCCCTTATTCTTCTCTGTTTGCGTGTGCTGGCTCTGTCCAGTCAGGATTACCTTCAGCGTCAAAAGTCATGATGTAGTACTCAAGATTAAACAAGTCAGCCACGTTGATGGTTGTTGCTGTCCCTCCCCATTGAGTAAATGCCCAGACAGTTTCCACATCTTTGAACTGACGATGCCCATTGATAATGACAGGGCGCTTCTGTACGTCGCGGTACATATAAAAGTCATTCGTCGCATTCTTGCAGCGTATGAACTCACCATTTTCCTTCATGTACTTGAGGGCAGTTGCCAAATCAAAAGGTTCTGTGATGTTTTTAAGGTCAAGTAAAGTATTTTCAGTAGTTGTAGCCATGTTTATTCTCCTTCTTCAGCTGGTTTTGTTTGTTCTTCAAGCAAAGCCTCCAGCTCTTCAACTTTTGCTTGCAATTCAGCGTTTTTTTCTTGCTCCAGGACCAACCGAGCGGTTAACTCGACCTCTCCTAGAGTTTTATCAGCTAACTGATTTTTATATTCAACTAGCATGAGATTATAAAATTTACTATCCATAGATACCTCTCTATATGATTTTGCCTTTTGGTACATCTCCAGCAAGTGGAAACTCGTCAACAGTTGTATAGCTGACAGTCCCCGTCCAAACTCGATTGCCTTTTTTGTTGTTGGTAAAACGAATACTTCCGTCGGTTTCCAAATGCACAATGCAAGTAGCGTCAATAGTCGTGTTAAAATTACCAGTCAGGGTTAAGTGAGTTTGTGAAATAGGTCGAAATCCGCTTGGGATTTGCTCTCTTGCTTTACCATTTTCTACGATTTCGTTGATATTGCAGATAATCCGCGTCACAGACACCGTCACAAGATTTCCGATTCGCAAAAACGTAGCGTTGACGCCCCACATTAAACTAGACTCAGCCTGTAACCTAATTTTCTGGTTGACTGTATCTATATTGAGAGCAGAATATCCGTTTAAATACGCCAAATCCCAAGAGCCTGTCCCTCCGCCTTTTAGCGAGTAGTTAAGGCGTTGATACGAAATGACGTCAGGCGACACTCGCATCGTATGGACCGGCTTCTCATTGGTGTCGTAAGCATTCATCAAAATGCCGTTTGGCAGCATCTTGATTTCTTCCTTGCCCAAATTCGAGCGAGGTCCTGACTTGTTGTGGTTCGTAATCTGGATGTTGTCAGCGATTCTGATTTCACCTCTAGTATAAGGCGTTTCATACTCGTTGATGATTTCTCCAGAGGTCACTCTACCAAGCTTACCGCTTAGGGCAGACAGCTCACCCTCAATGTTCAGCTTGTCAACTGTTACAGAGCCGTCAACAATCATGTCGCCCTTAACTTTAAGTAAACGGGCGATAATCTCAACATTTTCCGGGTTTTGAGCAATCATACTAGCCAAAGTCTGGCCGTTGACGGTCTTCTCTACACTAGAGATGATACCGCCCTCGTTTATTTTGACTTGGCTTTTTCTGAGGACCGAGTTGCTCAACTCTTGCACAGCTTGCGTAATTTGATTAGCTCGTTGATTCAGCTCTGTTTGAGAGACTTTACCAGATACTTGCTGAGTAATCGTGGTCAACTGCCCCTCTGCCGTCCGCTTAAACTCTGCCAGACTGGTCTTAGTTTCGTTAAGACCAGACTCGACCTTACCGACTTTATTCAGCGTTTCCTGCGCCGACTGCTTCCAGTTGTTAAAACTGGTCAATGAGCTATTGGCCGTATTAAGGGCGGATTGCACGTTGGCCAGTTGGCCATCGATGCCTTGCCTAAATTCAGCCAATTTGGTATCTGCGTAGCTCTGGCCATTAGCAGGAGACGGCTGGTATGGCCGCTTCATCGCGCCCTCGTAGACATCAATCTCGCTGATCCAGACAGTTGCACTGCGACCATTGTTAGATCCCATATTGTCAAACCGCAAGGCAAACCCATCAAAATCACCGCTGTTAAACTGGACCGTGATGCGCTCTGCTTGCGTTGGTGACAAGCTCTTAGTATATGTATGCAGGGTCTTTTTCCAAGCGTGGTCCATATTGGATAATAGACCGACTAGCGCCCGAAAACCTGATACGTTGCTTGACGCAAATGCAGTAAACGATAATGTATAATCTGTATTCCGCTTCAGCACGTTGTACTGATTTTGTTGCATAAATGCAATGGTCGCTTCGGTTGTGTCCAAGACAAACATTGCAGCCGTGCCGTTTTTAAAAAACGGATGCTTACGGTATGCCGTAAGCTTGCCATTTGCTGGCCAATACTTCAGACCAAGCTCTGTAGCACCGTTTGAGACAAGGTTCGGTCCGCCTGAGTTTAGCTCCTCAAAGCGCCTGCTGATGCCTTTTACATCCTCTGTGTACTGAGCCTTGCCCACATAGCCAGACTCAATAGCCTTGCGCTCAGCGGTCAGCTGACGGGCAGTCTCTTCGCGGGAGTAAGTCCGCAAGGCTTCTGAGCGCGTTCCGTCTGCGCTAATGTAGGTTTGGACAGCTGTGAGGTCTGTCCGCAAGCCTTGAGCCGTGCGCTCAAAGACTGCCTTTGCCTCAGTGATGAGGCCTTCTGTGTCTTCGGGAGCGGGCGACCAATCTGTCTTAAATGAGCCTTGCTCTACCTTAACCTCCCAGACGCTTTTAAGCTTTTCGGGATCTTTGCGATAAGTGTTGACTCGCAGATGGTAAGTGCCCGTCGGACGATTCCAAACAAATTCTGTTCCTGTCGTGCCAGTCTTAGCATCTGACACGATTTGATACTGCGTGACAGCCTTATCCATCAACCACAAGACCACATTATCTGACTCTTTTGAGCCATTGTGCTGAGAATCAAAAACTCCATCAGTTTTAGCAGAGATTCTGTATTTTTCATTTTGGACAAGATATACTGATGTTTCCTGTGAATACAACGTGTTATTGTCAAAATTCGTAGGATTTTTGTTCGGCTTAAACGGCCCTTTTGAGCCCTTTAACAGATTCCGCCCACCAACAGACAAGCTGGCCAGCTCCTCCCTCAACCGTCCAGCTTCAGCCGTGACCAAGGCCTTGTCGGCCTTGTCTTTGGTCGCATTGACAATCTCTTGTCTAATGCCAGACGCTCGCACCTCAAATTCGGCTGTGCTCAATTTTGAGTCCAGCTTGTTCTGCGTGTTGGTCTCGAGCGACTTGACCGACTGTTTGATGCTGTCAGAGAGCAAGGTCAAAGCGCTTGAGTCTGCTTTTGTACTGAGACCCTCCCGCAAGCTGGACACTCCAGCCTCAAGTGAGTCGGCTCGTTGCTTAAAGCTGGACTCTATGGCTGAGACACGCTCGTCTTGGTCTTCGTAAGCTGGTGACCAATCTGTCGCTAAAGTCCCAGTCTCCAGTTTAAATTTAGCTTTAGTCTTTTCTAAAATCAAATTTTCAAATGAGACAGCTAAATATCTAGCGTTTTGAGGCGGTTTGAGGTCCTTTTTTAAGTAGCCATTAAACCAAAACGTTGAGTAGCCATTTGCAAGAGGATTTTGCTGCTCGTCAAAAAACTGCAAACCTGCCCAAGTTTTTTTAGCGTTGGCTTCCAGCTCCCAAACTTGCAAAATATAATCTGTGCTTTTAATCTCGATGAGATTTGAGTACGTATAATTATTATCTCGCTTGAGACTATTTTGGTAGTAGCCTCCAGTATTAAAATTAGCATATGATAATAAATTGGTACCTCCAACCTGCACACTCGCTATCCGACTAGCCAGCTCATCCGCTGTCTGCTTAACCTCGGATTTGCTAGCTTTGCTGTCACTCACATTGGCCATCTCTGCCAACCTGCGAGTAGTCGTCTGCTCATAAGTCGCTTGAGCGGACTTCACACCTGCAAGCTCAGTCTTGGTCTGGTTGAGTGCCGAGACTTGCTTGGCAATCTCGGTTTCGTGTTGGCCTTGCTTGGTGCGGATAGAGCCGACATCCGAGCGGATTTGACTGATATTGCTATTCAACTGACTCTGAGCCTGCGTCAGATTCGCCCTGACTCCTGCTAGATTATTTTGGACATCTGTCAATTGGGATTGAGCTGCTGTCACAGCTTTTTTTAGTTCTGCAGTATCAGCTGGGTCTCCTCGTTCTCCCTTTGGTCCTTGCGGTCCTACAGCTCCCTGCGGCCCACGTTCGCCTTGAGGTCCTCTAGCTCCTGTCTCTCCTTTGTCGCCTTTGGCTCCGGTTGCTCCAGTAGAACCTTTCGGTCCTTGTGGTCCTGGGTCTCCTTTAGCTCCATTTTGACCATCGTTGACATTAGTAAAAGTCAACTGCTCTCTAGCTACTTCCTGACCATTTACCAATGCTATAGCCGTCAAGGTGAGTGATTCCCTCATCCCTGCCGCTGTGACCTTGTGGTTTGGAGCTTGGCCAAAATCCTCGTTATCAATCAGCCACTTCCAAGTACATTCCACAGCCCTATTGCCCTTTTTGAGCGTTGGGAAAACCGTGGATTCACCTTGGTTGTTTTTAAAGATGTGCCCATTATCAGTAGCGAGATTGATCAAATACGGCTTCGCTTCTTCCAGCATGCTTTCTAGACGTTGCTGCAAGCCGCTTGATACTTTGTTTTCAATCGCTTTAAAGTTAGCGAAGACCGTTTTATTTTCTCCGGTCCCAGTAAAGCTCATTGATTGCTCAAAGACGCGCATCTGGAGCAATAGCGATGGATAAAAGCCATCATCCTCAACCTCAACAGTGTCTCCTGGCCCGTAAGGCAGAAAGCCATCTACTTCATAGGTTACAGCAGGATAGCAATTCTTTTTCAGCTCTCTCAGAGCACTGGACCGGATAACCTCTTTGCTTGCTGACTCGACCGGAAAATCCTTTCGGATCCATTGGTCGGACATTGTACCGCTAGTAAATGCTGCCGGAAACATGCTCATCGATAGCGGAGCGTAGAGCATATCCCCTCTTTGGAAAAACTCAATCTCTCCTTTTTCGTTTTTAATTTCCAGCGTTTGCATTCCTGCAATCGTTACAACTTCGCCTTCTTCTGTTTTGCCGGTTGGCCGAGTGGCGTTGTAAATGCCTGTCGTATCAACTGTGCGAGTAAGAGAGCGAAAGTCTCGTCCATAACGCAACACTTTAGACTGGACTTTCCCTACGCCTTGATGGGTAGCGTCGTTTTCATGGTACACGTTGACCACAAACGCTTTGATAGAGCTATCATCATTAAGTCTTGTTTTAAACTCAATTTCAGCCCCGAATTTATTAGCCAGACTTAAAAGTCGGGCTAATTTGGTATCTTGACCTTCCCATTCAGCAGTGATTTTTTTGTCCGAAACTTCATTTATCCCAATCTGTAGCATGGTGAAATTGAGCAAATCCATGGCTTCACAATACTCTTTAAAAGACATTGCTTTAGGCGCTTTATATGGATTTGCATATTCGTTGATCAACTCAAGATTGAGATTTACGCAGTTGACTTTGATCACTTTTTCATTTTCAACTGTTTTCCTGACAGTGAAAAGTTGGGTTTCTCCTTCGTATTCAAAAGAAATGAAATTCTTTTCGCTCAAAAGATTATAAGCCCGCTTTGAATGCGTATCTGTGCTCAAGGCTTTTTTTGCGACTGCGAGATCAAAGGTGGCAGCACCGGTCTCAAAAAAACGAGTCCATGTGTCGTTAAAATAATTCAAAGTGGTCTGCTTGTCATTGTCGATCGAAGCAACAGGATGCAAATGAGCATCATGAATTGTTAGTAACATTTATAACCACCTTTCCTCAAAATTGACCGCCACTGTCGGCTTAGCCTTTGCCCAGCTCGAACAGTAAACCTCTAGCTTACTGTTTCCGGGCGGAACTTTTAGCCAACTTGAGCCATGGACGCGGTCGCTAAACTTGTTCAAGCCGTCCACTGTAATACCGTCATTTTCGCAATCTATCACAACCGTCGATCCCGGCCGATACCGATTTGGAACATCACGAATCCCTGTGACAAAGTCCTTGCGATATACAAGACTGTCTAGATAGAGATGACTTATCATTGGATTGTTGCTGATAGAGCCGATAATCACTTGGATTTTGGCTGTTTTTATGCCTTTAATTTCTGGAACATGAAATTGAGGATAGGTACCCCACCAAAAAACCTGCACCATGTCATCACGCCGCTGGATGTCAGACCAGCCCCTCTCTGCGTTAAAGGGGTTGTGATGATCGTAATGTGTTCCAGTGAATTGCCATTTCTTAACAAGACGCGGTCCATTGTCGCCACGGACCAAGAAATTATATTCACATTCCAAGCCAAACCATCTTTTGTAGATCTCTACTCCATATATAAAACGCCCAGAGCTATCAACAAAGTTTATTTTCATAAACCCCATCTGATTACCCGCTCCGAGCCAGCAAATCTGTCGCCACCAGAGGTAATCATTCAAAGCTCCTCTTTGACCAGAACTATCAACTGGAATGTCCCAAGAAATCGTTCCGGAGTTGTTGCCTGGCACTAGAGCCAAGTGTGGACGTCCCCAGTTATTTTCGATCTGGAGCGCCCCAGATTCTTTCCTTGCTGCAGCAAATCCTTTCGTGATCCCATTGTTCGTCACATAATCAAAGAGGATTTCTGACTGTTTGTAAGTTTCTAAATCGGTCTCCTCTCGATTGCCCAATTCTAAGGCGCCGCTAGGATTGACTAAGCCAATATACCCATTTTCAGCATTGTTTCTGACAGTAACGACAGGAAACGCATCAACGTTGCCGTTGTTTACCAAGTCAAATACCAGCTTGTTTCCCTCTTGCTTAGGGTTGTCAAATCGCTTGTAAGTGATAGCGTGGGCCACGCCATCAGGAATCAAGATATCGAACTCCCCCTTTTGAAACCAACGGGCAACATTGTCCATGTCCACAGCTCCGACAGCCATGCCGAGATAATATTTATCAGGCTCATCAGATATCGTGATCCGCACCGGGTTCTTTGTGTTTAGGATACTTGCCAGAGCGTGTTTTGCGCTTTCGACATCTCTGGCTGTCTTTTTATGGATTGCAAATTTTACTTTGATTTTTTTAGGCCCTATTTTTAAATCTTGTAGGTTGACACCTAAAAAAGGAGCGTCATTTGTCGTGACACTCCTCTCGTTTCCGACTGGTCGGATAACTTCAATTATCCGGATAACCTCAGAGAGGTCATGATTGTTATAGATGATTGTGTCCATTACGTTATCCCCCTCATCATGTTATCTAGTAGTAATTTGTCATTTTGATAATCGGTCATTGGTTTGCCGATTTTAGCAACCAAAGAACCGTCATCTAGCATCATGTTTACAGGCCGCTTCACCGCTTTTTCAGCGACTTCAAGAGCGCGTTCTACAAGATTGTTAGATTTTTCTTGTACAACTTTAACGCTGGCCTTGATTGACCGTTCTAGGTCTGATTTGACCTGCACCGTCCTAGATAGTTGCGCTTGGCCAACACCAATAATGTCTTCTGGAGCATATTTAAAGGCTCTGATTTGATCGTAAACATCTCCCATCGCATCGTCTACTTTATGCGCATCTGCCAAAATACCAACAGCCATACCTTGCGAAATGTAACGACCGACATTATCCCTAAACAGTCGAGATGGCGAGTGGATGCGAGCTTTAGCCTGTGCCGCTCTCTCGGCCTGAGCCACAAGGGCATTTGCTGCGGCTGTTACGGCCCAAAGAGCGGAGTACATACCTTGAGCTAGCCCTTGGCCAATCATAGCCCCGACGTAACGCATGGTAGCAGCCCCAGACATACCAACAGAGCGGATAGATGCTATCATAGAGCTCATGGCAGCTGTCGCTTGTCCGATTGTCGATGAAATCCCTCTAGCCACGTTTTGGCCGATTCCTCTGCCAATTTGCAAAGCAATTTGAAGCATTTGGACAGAGCTAGACCGAATAATCGAAACCATTTGCTGCATACTAGTCATAGTAGCAGTAACGGCCCTTGTCATAGCAGAGCTCACGGCGTTTCCAAATGACGACATGGATGTCGAGGCAATTCCTGCCAATCCTGTAAGCAAAGTCTGTACCGTGGTTATCGATGTTACGAGGTTTGACATCGCAACCGATAAGCTAGTAAATGAGGTGGCAAGAGCAGTTGTTCCTGAAGCGGCGAAAGACATTGTTGTAACAACAGTAGCTAAAGCTTGTTGTAGCAATCTAAGACTCGATGTAGCCCCATAAAGACCAACGAAAGAAGCAAGGACACCACTTGAAAATGCGGCTATACTTGCTCCGGCCGTCGAAATAGCAGGACCGAGCTCAGACATGCTCGTGGTGATAGTCGGAACAACTCCAGCAAGAGCGCTTAGAGCTGTTGAAGCTCCTGTTCCTGCGCTGCTTACCATTACCATGCCCTGACCAATTGACTTCATTCCAGCTCCAGCGCTAGCCATGCCACCGCTCACAGCGGCGATCTTACCAACACCCAACGCAACCGCCCCAAGAGAAGCGGCCATATCTGCGAGATTGGTATTAGTAATCATAACCACGCCCTGGGCAAGTAATTTAAAACCTTTACCTGCGTTTAATGCAGCTCGGCCGATTGAATCAAAGATACCAGATATACCGTCAAGGATAGACCTGACAGCATTCCCAAAGCCCTCTATCACGCCTTTTGCTCCGTCAAGCACGCTTTTGATGACATTGCCTAGCGTACGGAACAGATTCGCTATGCTGTCTATTATCGGGCTTATCTGAGCGACTAATGCCGTAAACGCCTCGGCTATTGATTGCAGCACAGGAGCTAAAGCCTGCGCTATCTGCACAACCGCTGGCATGAATGGAGCTAAAGCCTGCACTATCCTAACAATCGCATCTGCGACAATTTGAGCTACTGTCGTAAAGACATTGCCTATAATTTCTACAATTGGAGTCACGGCCTCAATGATGGCCGCAACACCTTGACTAAAAGCACTAATTACAGGCGGTAAAACGGAGGCGATAGAGGTTATCGCTTCTCCCAAAGCCGAGACAAACGGAGCGGCTGCACCGAATGCTTGGCCAAAAGCTACGATTAGAGGGGCCAGATTAGCTAGTGCAGACGTCACAATCGGTAGCACTCCGGCTACCGTGACAATGGCTTGGGCAAAAGCTCCAATAATTGCAGTTGCTACGGTAGCAAAGGCTTCTCCTACCGCATTAATGATAGTAGCTACTCCTTGGCCTTGCGTAGCCAGCAGTGCGAAGCCTGCTGCTATGATGGCCACACCAGCTCCAATCCCGACTGCGGCTGTAGCTACCGCTCCGCCGAAGGCTAGGATATTGGCCACGCCTGCGGTTTGCAAGGCTGCGCCAAAGGATAAGATAGCTTGCGACAGCCCGCTTAATGCCGCTTTAATGCCAATCCCTATACCGATTGCAGCAGATTTGACTGCTCCTCCAATAGAACCGATAACAGAGCTCAAACTGCTCAAAATTTGAGCTATTTTAGACCGTCCCTGCGTAACAGCTTCGGCAGCTCCGCTTGCAGCTTCTGTTGCATTCCTTTTGAAGATGTTGAACGGGTTAAATGATTTTAAAAAGTTAAAGGTTTTGAAGCCAGCAACTAAACCAACCAAACCGCCTACTATTGCCTGAATTGCTCCAGCCGGCAGCGAACTGATAAAGTTAGCTGCTACAGTTGCAGCCTGAGAAAGCCACTTTACCACATTCCCAAGGACGCTAGCAAGAGTGTTTAGCTCGTTTGAGGCGGTTAGACTATTCCAGATATGACCAATAGCTCCTGCAATACTCTGGATAGCGCTGATAAAGGCAGATACCGCCCCGGTGTTAGCAAAGGCAGCCCAAAAGGCCTTAACTTTTCCTGCTAGGTTTGAGATAGTGCTGCTAACTTTTGCTACAATTTTCTCTACATCAATACTCTCAAGGAATTTTCCTAGACCATCAGCCAGCTTGCCGAAATTTATTTTTTCTAGAGCGTTAGACAGGGCATTGACTGCCTTAATCCCAAATGCATTAAGTTTTTCAAACGCTGGCATGAGCTTATTAGAGAGGCTTTCTTTTGCCCCGTCTATAGCCTGGTCAACCGTTTTGAACTCCGTAGCCATCTTTTGGAAAGCGTCAGAGTTGCCTGCACGGTTCATAGCGTCGAAGAAGTCCTCTGTCTTGATTTTGCCGTCTTGAACAGCTGATACCAGCTCAGCGGTAGACATCCCCATCTCTTTAGCAACTGCTGCCATACCGGCAGGAGCTTGCTCCATCATAATCTTAAAGTCCATCCAGGCCACTTTAGGCTTACTTGCCATCTGAGTAGCTTGAGTAGATAGTGATTTCATGGCTTGTGCTGGGTTTTCCGCTGAGGCTGCAAGTCCACCAAATGCCTTAACCAGACTACCAACATTCTTAGTACCAACCGCGTCCAGTTGAGAGTAGGTGCTTGCCATGTCCGAAGCTGAATAGATCGTTTTGGTTGCAAAGTCCTGCATCTCAGTCTTCGCTTTTCTTATTTCATCTGAAGAGCGACCGAATGCTTGTAAATTCCCTTCAAAGGTCTTCCAGGCTTTTTGCGAGCTGTTCAACTCTCCGACCATTTCCCGGATGCCAGAGCCAACCATACCTATACCGGATGTGATAGCTGAGCTAACGAGGTTAGCACCTAAAACAGACTTAAACACTGATCCGAGCTTAGCGCCGCTTTCGCTCAATCCTCCGAGCAAACTTTTTAATTTAGAGACTCCTGATTGAGCCTTGTTACCATCCATTTCAACCTGAATGACAACCTTACCATCTGCCATCTATACCTCCTTTCTAGTCCCAACTATCTTCTTCGGTTTCATCGTTGACCTCTTCATCAGGCAAACGAAATTCCTTCTGGAGCTCGCGCATCTTTTGGATGTATTCCGAACTGTCCCCTTTTTGAGGCTCATAAGACCGGATTTTTAACACTTCAACAAACTTTGTGCCTTCAGGAAGCCCAACAAGAAGAGCGTTAAATTTCTTCCAGTGCAGCCGCCCGATTTCCTCGATGAGATCAATCCTATAAGCCTGCATGAACGAAGCGAAGACATAATCACCGTCATACTTCAGATTGTAGAGTCGTTTATGTGGCTCCTCTGACGATGTAGTCCTGATAACATTCCCGGCCAAGTCATACTCGACATCGTTGTCAGCTTTTCCAGGTTGAATATGTTCTTCAAAAATGGCTGCTACAACTTCCATCGCTTCGTCTACTGCTAACGTGTCAAAATACTCGTTTGTTAACATTTTTAAGGCTAGATGTGGTCGGACAAGGTCCGGGATCTCATCATCCCCCCACATCTCAAAAACTTTCAAAACCTTGTCAAACGATAACAGCAAAGGAAAAGCTCGCTCTTTACCATCAATTTCCAAGATTAGTTCGTCTGCTAATTCCCTAGAAATATCTAGCATGCTATCACCCTAGATACTTCTTCATAGCATCTTCTGAATTGCGCTCCAAGTATTCCTTACGGATGCCTAGGATGGTCTGGATCAGATAATGAAAAGCAATCGTTGTGTCCTCTTCGGCGAACTGATAGACTTTGTCAAAAGCATCTGGGCCAAACAATTCCTCCCATCCTTCCTCTACAACGGCGCGGGCCTTTGCCGCGATTTCTTCGTCTGACAGACCCTGCAGCTCGTCCCACTGACTTTGTATACGTTCATGATACTGATCGAAATTCTTCACTCCCTTATCATTTGCGTTATATTCGAGTTGGAATTCCCCAAAATCAATTGGGATGACATTACTGATTTTTTTAATTACAACCATAAGAATTCTCCTTTCAAAAAGAAAAAGGCGTGATATTTCACGCCCTAGCCTTATCCTGGTACGACAGCCGATTTCTTAGGAGTGCGGCGCCATACGATCTTAAACTTGATGCTTTCGTTTTCGGAAGCTTCACCGTCTCCGATTTCGATCTCAGAAAGGCGGGCTGGCCCCTCATACTGGGTCTTCCCTGTAGCATCAACTTCTTTGTACCAAACTAGTAGATCATCGCCCACCGCGTCCTGTTTATCCGCGATAAAATTCTGGGCTTTGTCGTCTGTATCACGAAGTCCTTCGAAAGAGCGCCCACGTCTCTTAGAGACAACGAGCTCTTCCTGTGTTCCGTCGCCTGCGAAATCTGCGAAATCGTCTGTCTCTTCGTCGTTTTCAGGAGACGATTCTTTAATTCCTTTCGCAATCCAGAGATACTCTTGCGCAGTTGGTGGAGTATCAGGAGTCGCTTCCTTGTATGGTCCGATGTAATGTTTACGTTTTACGTTTTTGTTCTTTACCATCTATTATTCTTCCCTTTCTATTTCAAGGCTAGCTGTAACATCTAGCAAGTAAATATAAAAGCCTTGCTCGTCTAAGTCGTTTAAGTACGGCTTATCAACTGCAAGGCCTAAAAAGTTGTATGACTTGTTTTTGCTCGGCAAATCCAAGTCCATTTTTGACAAGGCAGCATTTATCTGCCATAGTATCGTATTGTTTAAAACTTGGTCTCTTGACTTGATCGCAATTTCAAAAGGCAGGCTGACTGTTTGTACTCCAGCCATATCCTCGTCCTCTACTTTTCCTCCTGGCAGTGGGTAGATTACCAACCCTTCTTTTTCATCCAGATATCCAAGAGCGGACGGAATTTTTGATTGCACACTTTTGATATGCTCAAGCAAGACCTCTGAAAAGTCATTATTCTGCATTATTTCACTCCCATAGCTCGTAGACCAACGTCTGCCCATCTTTGGGCATAGAGCGGCACGGCTTTCTTATCCCATCTCGGACCCGTTCCAGGCGTCGGCTTTTGGCTCAGTAATCTTTCTTTGTTCGCAAAGAAGAACTTTCTCTGCTTATCTGAAAAGAAGCCTTTCCGTTTCCGGCCGTAGTAAACGATTCTAGCGTAAGGCTGTGCATACACTATAGAATCCTTTCTAACGTGGCCACTAGATCGTAGGATTCCTCTTCGTTTCGGGACGAAGGGATCCATATCTAGCAGTGCCTGATTAGCTATAGCTAGCTTTCCTCTTGCGAAATTTTCCGGAGAAACTTTCTTCTCGACCCCTTTTAAGTCGATCTTGATTGAAACACCACCCATCAAATCACCTCGATTTCGTAAGCTAGACGCTTCTTAGTGAATGGATGATATTGAGGGATGATACTACGGACAATGTAGAGTGTGCCCTTATCGTCGACAATGCCGCCTATAAAGCTTTTGTCAAGCTCTACAGGACAGTATTTATGATATACAATCACTGTTGATGGCTTGTTTTCGCTCTGGTGATTGCCTGATCCGGTCTGAGAAAACGTCCTATCGAATTTGCACGGAGAGAGCGACAGAGGTTCTGAATAGGTTTCTTTTCCCCAATCATCCTTGCTCAATCGTTTTTGGATCGTTACGGAATCTGGAAGCATTCGTTTATCTATCATAATCAACCCTCGCAAAGCCAAATCCAGCCAATCTTAGCCAGTTTTCAGCATCTCTAGACAGATTGTATCTTTCGGCCAATGAAAGCATCTGGGCGCTGTTTTGGTTGCCACCGCGATAGCTGACAGAAGTACGCCCAACGGTCATGCTGGCCATTGTTTGCTTGTCCTCGGCGGTCATGATTCCTGAGCTATCCAAATAAACAACCTGGAAAGCTGTAGCAAGTTTGACAGCCTTTTTCCTAGCGTCATGGTCGCTTTCAAAGCTATTGCGAGAGTAGAAATCCCGAATATATGCATCAATAGCGAGTTCTGCACGCTTCAGCAATTTGTCAAAATCGCCATCTACATCAAAACCCAACTCTTCAAACTCATCTTTTGTTAAGTAGGTCATCTACTCACCTCCTCATGAGGCGGTATCGGCCGCCTTCGCATTCTTAGCTTCTTCTTCGATGCGCTCTAAGCCATCTTCGTCGAACGCAGCCTTATACATTTTGTTGATTTTGTCCGCTTCGCTTACTTGCAAGTCATAGACTTTTCCTTCGTCAAAGTGGCGATCTGATTGGACCAGGTAGAAATTTGCTTTAGCTTTAAATTGTGCCATTTAGTTTATTCCTCCTCATTACCTTTTTCTAAAAGGGCTGCAAGATCCTTTTTAGTGGCTTTTCCTTCTGGAAGTGGAATAGAGCGCTCTTCAAGAAGAGCTTTCAATTCATCCACGGTCATTTTACTGTAAGGATCAGAGACAGAATCTTTTTCCTCTTTCTTCTCTTCGAACCCATCAGCGATCAATTGAATTTCAAGTTCGCTGCCCTCCTGGACAGTGTAGACTTGATTGTCTTTCTCGTACTTCTTCATGTTTTACCCCCCATTAAGCTGATTTGTGAGATACATAGACACCATCTTTTTTAGTATCCAGGACAAAAAGGTCGTGATAAAGACGGTTTTGGTACAGATAGCCATCACCTTCAGTGTGTTGACCAGGAGCGAAAAGATAGATTGAGTTGAATTTAGCCTTCGCGATAACTGCTGGCTTAGCAACGATCAAGAAGTTGATATCTTTACCATCTGAAGCTTTGACAAAACCTGTCGTAAAGTCAAACTTAGTCTTGAAACGCGCATCGTCCCAAACTTCGATGAGTTGAACTCCATCAAGGGAAGTGACACGGGTGTCTATGCCTTGAGGCGATGTAGTAGCGATTGAGCGGGTGAACTCTTTAGAGCGCTCTAAGAAGTCCATTACCTCGCTAGAAACATACATAACGATATTTTGGGCGCCGTATTTACGAACCGTCAAGAGGGCGGCTTTCAATTTGGTGTAGATGTTCACTTCTGACAAGTCATCTTCAGACTTAAATTTTGTTGCTGTGATTGCTGTCGTAGCCAGCTTAGAGAAGCGGTAAGCGTCAACTTCAGGAGTTGCGTGCTCTGTGATGAATGTGTTGGATACGTTGGCAGCTGAAAGCTCCTGGTTTGTTTCATCTACGTCTGCTTTGTCCACGAAAAACTCGACATCACGGTCGAAACCGAGAGTGTAGACTTTCTTGTCGTTTGAAACTGTACCAGCGTTGTAACCTTTAGATCGAGTGTGCGCTTTGTAGCCTGTCACCGAAATAGTCGGCAATTCGAACGACTTAGCACCCAACCAGTTTACTTGTGGCGTTTCCAAAATGCTTGTGAGAGCGCCTTGCATCAATTTCTTTTCGAACGTGCCCTCATGTTTAGTGATGTAGTTAATTGTCATTGATTATTCTCCTGTCAATTTGTTAGTCCTAGAGCCTTCAAAAAGGCATCTTCTTGGTTCGTTCCAGCCGTTGGATTTCCTCCAGCTGAAAATGTCGGTTTCTTCTCTTCAGGTTGCTCTGTGCGACCAAACTGAGGATATTTCTGCAACACTTGGCCAATAGCATCCTCGATAGATACCTCGTCTGTCACCAAGCGAGCAGATAGAGTGATGACATCGTCAACAGACTCAGCATTTACTCCCAGAGTCAGAGCTGACAGCTTCGCTTCCAGATTTTTCTTATCTGACAAAACCTGCTCCAGTTCTTTTTCTTTAGTAGCAAGCGCTTCTGACTGTTTCTCAGCCTCGCTCTTTTGTGAGTCCTTCCACTCCTTGAGCTGCTGCAGTCCTTCTTTAGCACTTTTGACATCTTCGAATCCTAGGCTTTTGAAGATTTTCTCTTGTGCTTTCTTGGCCTCTTTAGATACAAGTCCGTTCACTTCTTCTTGAGTGAATGTCTTGACAGGTTGCTCTTGAGTTTGTGACTCAGTATTTTCTCCAGCATTAACTGGCTGGTCAGTTTGTGTTTGAATGTCTTCTGCCATTCTTCTGTCCTCCTAAAATTAGGTATTATCTTCCGTTCTTTACCGACTGCGGATAAAGTCAAGCAAAAAAACCGCATCGAATTTGAGGCGGTTGATTTCTACAGTTTGATTTCTTCAATTTTCGCACGTTGTTCTAAAATCGAAAGATAATCCCACATGACTGAACGCTGACGCTTTAATAAATCGATAGGACAATTAGGTTCAAACTCTAGCTGTCCTTTCTCGTATTTACCAATCATCATGTCTAACTTTTGGAATCGTTCTTTCAATTCGTAGTATTCTTTTCTAAATCTTGCTTTCCAATCTTCCATTTTTTCTGTTCCTTTCTCACTTCTTTTGCTTTTCTTGCAAAAATGTTGTATACTTAAGTAAATAAAGGAACTGGTTTGGCACCCAATGGCCTATTTTAGGTCGGCGCCTAAGTCAGTTCCTTTTTTTCGTGGCATAAATCAAACGATGTCCTCTTTTAACGATTGCAATATTAAGCCCACGACGACCGAATTTGTATATTTCTTCAAGCTGTCGTTCTATTTCTTTATCGCTCAGAGCAGACTCAGTAACATCGTAGACTATATTTTCAGCTTGAGTTTTAGCTTTTCTAGTATTTTGATCAAACGTCCCTTTTCCTGAACCAGTTATCTCTTTCAGGTCAAATTTCAAACCATCAACTAAATAGTCTGGGCTCGGGATTTTTTCTGGGAAGTTAACTCGCGGCGCCATTTGGACGTGTTTTCCAAACGTTTTAGACAGCCATTCTCCTACCTCCTTCTCTTTTTGGGAATAATCTAGCACCACATGCTTTCCATCAACCTGATATTTCTGACCGTTATGTTCCCAGAAATTCATTTCTGTGACCTTAGCTTTACTAGGGTCTACATTTGACAGCCATTTATCCTTTACAGAAACATAAGACTTATTGCCAGCAGGTTCGACACTTGCTGGTTTTTCGTTTTTCTTGAAGAGTCTTTCTCTGGCCTCGTCGCGCCTTAGGAATGGGTGCTTATCGATATAAGCTTTCAAAGCAGCGTTCTGCGTACCTATCTTGCTCTTGTACTTGTCTATCAGCTCTTTATCGCCTAATTTCTCAGCGACGTGGAGCTTTTCCTTGTTCGCTCTGATAGACCGTTCTAGAGCCCTCTGCTTAGCCTCTGCATTGGCATTTTCTATCGCTTGCTCTGGTGTTATCTCTGCCACGTCCTCGCCCAAATCAGGCTTGTAATTGGCTCCTGGGATAAAAGGCGTCAGCATGTGGCCACAATGAATACCAAGACAGCCTCCAGACTTACCATATCCGTAGTCTTCCAAAGACAGAATACGCTCGCCATTTTCGGTCCGAGCTGGTCCGTAGGTTACTATCTGATGTTGTAAAGGAGCGCACATCTCGCGGGCGGAGCTTTTTTTAGAATAGTAAAAAGTATCAATGCCCAACTCTTCAGCTGGTCTAGTTCGCATTTCTCGAAAAGTTCGATAGGTTGTCGTCTTGATAACCGTCCGTGCATAATTATCAATCTTCCAGTTACGCCCAGCGCTATCTTTAAAGCCTTGAAATCCTTTCTCTTGCCACTTCATAACCGTGTCAGAGATAGCCTTATCAGCCGTAGAAAGGCCAGTGACAACTCTAGCGACGGATTGCTCAATGATACCTTGATAAGCTCCAATAACGGCTTTAGGAAGTGTTGTATTGATTAGGTTGTGGATATCTCCAACCGCTTGACTAGCGTAATCGGCCAGAATTTCTTGAATGTGATTGCTATTTCCTGCAGATCCACGACCTAAGTCTTCTAAAAGCTGTTGTTTTGTGTCCGTATAGAGCTTCAAACCTTCATTTTCGACGATATAGCGCAATTGCTCTTCAGCGACTCCAGAGTATTCAGAGATTAGCTTCAGATTCTCCTCGTTGAGCATGTGCATCTGTTGCATTTTCTCGAGTTGCCAGATGTAGGGCTGCTTATCAAGATAGACCGTGCCACGCTCCGTCACACGTTCGACTACGTTATCAAACAAGTCTAAGGCTAACTGATGATAGATGTCTGCCACGTTGCTAGCTTGAAGTAGCAGTTGCTCGTCATTGAACTGGATTGGTGGTCTTTTGTTCCCTTTCATTTAACATCCTCTCTAGCAATGTTCCTGGCTTTTCCATAAAGAGCTTGGCAGGGTTTGGAGCTAACGAGAAAATCTTTACAAATAGGTTCATTTAATCACTCCCCGTAAATATCAATGTCTTGCCGGCTTCGCTGACTGTTGGCTGTGTCCATTGTTTCCTGATTGATTGCCTGAATCATCTTCTCAGCTTCGACCTCTGACATGTTGAAAGCCTTCTGGATAGCGTGAGCCTTGCTGACAATGCCACTAGCAAGCGCCTTGGTCCAATAGTCGAGCTCATTGTTTTTGTCAGTAAAAACTCCGTCATCGAGATTGATTGCAATCTTCTCCATTTGAGGAATCGGACCATTGTATAGCTCGTAAAGACTGCCAAGCTCACAGATTGAAATGATCAACTCTTTCAGCGATTGCTCTACCAGACTGACAATACTGTTTCGCATTTGGTAAGTATCAGAGTTTTCAGAGACCACCTCTGTCGCAGTCTTCAAGCTCTGACCGTCGAACGTAAACATTCCAGCAGACACGCCCAGAAGCATTTCAAAGAGCGCTAGTCCTTCGTTAATAGTCTTGATGTAGTCATCTGCCCTGATCGCTGTCGTAAGGTCTGTGATATTCCCGCCGTCCATGTCGCTATTTGATAAGCGCAAGTAAACATTCTGCTCAGCGTCAAAACGCTTGACAATGTTAATATCACCGTTGTCAGAGACCATTCTAGTTTCTGTCAGATTTTCAGGAACAGCCACTCGCCGCTGGCCCATCTTGACTTCCCACTTAAACTCGTCGTAAGTAGTATTGATAAAATCAATCGTGCTCTTGGCATTGTCGAAGATAGATAGCCCGAGGGGTGAATTGATGTCCTTATTATTCATTCCTGGAGGTTTTAGGTAAGAAAAAAGCGGTCTTGTTAGACCGTCAAGTTCAACCTGTTCTTCTAGATCCTCATAAACTTCAGCTAATGGCACACGCCCGCCAACTTGCTCAGAACTTTCAGACCTGTACAGCTCGTTTGAAATGATGTACTTACCGTCTTTCGCCCATTCATGGAACTCAATTAAGGTGTAGTAGATGTTCTTCTGACCTGCAGCCTTAATCGTTTTAGTCACGATAGCAGCGCTTGAGACATCTTGTGTATTACTCTGCAATGGCAAAAAGACCGGCGCTTGAATGAATGACACTCGCACTCGTCCATTATCTACATAAGGCCGCATAGCCAGACCGCCCAGGGCTAAACAGCTCTCAAGATAACGCTCAAAATTCTTGTTAAAGCGGTCGTTCTTTAAGGTCTCTTGGATGAATGCGTCTGCCTGCTCGTCGTCCAGCTTAATTGTTGCCTGCTCGTTAAAGACCAGACTAGCAATCTTCTTGGCAGCAGTCCGAGCAATCGGCAAATGCGTCGCTTCTCTTTGCTTCTTGATACCGTCCGTATTCGTGTATGTTATCTTTGCAATGTTGCTCTGGTAGTATCTTAGGTTCTCATTGATTCGACGATACTCTGCGCTTGTTACTGCGATTTTAGGATGGTCTGTGATACTTGCGAGACTTTCTGTAGTCATTGCATACTGTCCTCTCTTAAATAGATTTTTGACAAATTGAATAATGCCCATTTATCGGCTCCTTATTGCTAAAAATTAGCGTAACGCTTATAGAATACGTTCACACTATATCTAAATTCGTCCATAGCGTGGTTGTCTTTGTCAATCGGCTTCCCATTATCATCACGACTGTAAAGACCGATTTCTTTTAAAAAGTGATAATGGTCGTACTCTTCTTCCTGATGGTTGATAAGCAGAAACTGACCTGACGAAATGATATTCTGGCCACGTTCAATCCCTACCTCAATGCCTTTCGCCTTGCTGCTAACATCATGGGCATTGTTCAAGGCTCCTCTTGTCCGGATGCCTAGCTTATGCAATTCCTCTCGTAAGGATCTACACGCTGGGTCAATCCAGACGTCAGTATAGCGCATTTGATACTTGCTTACACACCACTGGATGAACGCTCGAAGCTCAACAGCGTAGGTAGACATAGCCTTGACTTGGCCAGTCTCAGCTCCGCTATGATAGTAGTGAGCTACACGATTAAGCCTAAAGAAAATCTTATTGTCTTCTCTATGCTTAGTAACGATGTTACAAGCCATTGAGGTAGCGTCAGATTGTCCACCATCGCCTGTGAAATACATTTCTACAGGTTCGCCGACTAAACTATCCTTGATGTTCCTCTCTAGGTCAAATAGGCCGTAAATAACGCCCTGAGGCATGACACGTTGGCCAAGTACATCCCGCTTGTATAGATAAGGGTTCTTCTTCAGCGATTGAATAATAGACTGCTTGCGCTCCTCGGACAGAATTGGATTGTCGTCCATTGTCCAATGGGTCCAGCGTGTGTTCTGGACATCAAATACATCCTTAATAACCGGGTGCTGAGGTGCTGGAGGGTTTAGGTCAGCTAGATGATAGCGTAGTTTAGCAGCCCACGTCCGTCTGAATGCTTCTTGGATAAAATCCATGTTCAACAGGTTAATTTCGCAAAAGACCACTGAACCTAAAGACATACCAGTGATAGCACCTACGCTGTTGGCTTTCCCGCCTCCTTTGTAGTAAACTCGCTTAGTACCTTTTGGTGTATCGATTAAGAGGTGGTCTCCGTGCTCATCATGCTTGATTTTGCAATTACCGTCGAAGATATGCATTAGACCTGTACCGTCACCGTCGATAAAAAGGCGGTAGGCTTGCTCTTGATTGTATGCAGCTATAAGATGGTTCTCGTCCGGTGACTCAATCAAGTATCTTGCATACCTAAAATGACCAGCGGTTGTCTTACCACTTCGAGGCGTGCCCTCGTTGACCTCAAGCTCATAGTTGAACGGTCTACGAATGATGTTGAGTTGTTTGTTTGAAAAATCAATCTTCAACCTCATCACCACCTTTTACCGCATTTAAGAGAGCCTCCATGAGAGTAGTATCGGACTTAGAGTCTTGATTTCTCTCAATCTTGATTTTGAGCAATTCAATCTCTTGTCTGATTTTCTCGTCAGTCAACTCGAAGTCCTTCCATGCCGTATTATTCATGCCGTCCAAAGCCGAAAGAAAGGCGTTTGAATTAGCTTGTCTAATACCTTCATTCTCGATACTTGCTCTAGCCTTATTTTTAAGCCATTCATACTCATTGAAAGCCTGCTCTCTGGACCACAAGGACATGTTAGAGAACTGTTTTAAAAGCTCGCGATACCTTAGCCTAATCTTAGCCTCTTTAAAAATCCTACTAGCCTTCACATCCACGGCTTCATCGCTCATTTTTTCAGCTTTGTAGGCTTTTCTATACGCTTGTCTTTGAGATAGCCCGGAGATTATCCCTTGGACAAATAGCTCTTGTTTTGGGGTCAATTTATCCACTCACTGGACTACCTCCTTTCGACAAAACAAAAGGGCAGGCACTTCATAGATGCCTTACCCTTAATTCTTGATGATACTATAATAGCACGATTGTTAGACCAGTGCGCTTCAACCTAGTTCACATTAGTTCACATTAGTTCGCTTTTATCAACTACAACACCCAATTCACGGATTGCATCTTTCTTCTTTTTGTAAAAAGTGGTCTTGCTGCATCGTAAAAATTCAATCATATCATACACGTTTGCTTTCTGAATATACACCATCCTTAGAATTGTTCGACTTGCAGGCTTAGGCATTTTATCAATCAATTTACTGAGCTCAATTCTGCGCTGGATAGCTTCAGCAGTTGCTTGCTTCATATACTCTTTCAAGGAATCTTGCATGCTAAAAATATCGATGTAACGTTCATCTAATCGAACCTTCTGACCACCTTGAACCTTATCCATGCTCATTTTAGGGCTAGAAAGCAAACTAGCTTCAAGATTAGCAAGCTCGTCTATCCGATTCTGTATTTCTTCATCCAAATTCTGTAGTTCATCAAGTAACTCTTTAGCCTTGTTCACTCTCTGTCTCCTTTGTGGTATAATAGTCCTTGCGATATTACTATTAGCTGAGGCAGAGAGTGCCTTGGCTTTTTTAGTACTGATTAAGGATTTCTACAACTTCAATTAGCGGTAACGGCACTCTGATTTGTTTTTCTTCGTATGAGAAATACCTAGGTATTTTGAAAGTAATTAGAGTTTCACTTATTCCAGTTTGAACCATTGTGTCAATGCGGTCAACCAAACTACTATCGAAAGCTGTATAGCTCAGCATGATAAACCTTGGCATTTCTTTTCTTACAATTCTGATTTTTCCAGTGTAGGGTCTTCTTTTGGGTTTCATTTTTGACCTCCTTAATGAGCTTTAAAGTTATACACTGGCTTCAAGTGATGTTTTATCTCCACTGTTGGCCAGATTGAAGAAATAATCAACTGAGCTGGTTTATATGCTCCAGGGGCTTCATCCAGCGTTTGCAATCCTACTGACGAGGTGTAAACATCTTTCATCTGCTTTTGATAATCTTCTAGTTTGATTGATTTTCTAGCTGCTTTCCGAGAAAGAAGTCGGCCAGCGCCATGAGGGGCTGAGAAATTCCAGTCAGCGTTCCCTTTTCCTACACAAATCAAAGAACCGTCACGCATGTTCAATGGTATGATCAGCAATTCTCCTTCTTGCGCTGATGTAGCGCCCTTTCTGATAATACCATTGACATCATCAATGTTGTTATGAACCGAGTCAAAGAGAAAACTGGATTCCCAACCCATTTCTGTTGCAATATTATGGAGCATAACCTGTCTTGACAACGCTGCATATTGGTCGGCCAATCGGATGTCATTCAGATAGTCTTGAAGCAATTCCCCTTCTAGGTATGGGATTTCTGGAAAGCTCTGGCTGTTTTTGAAAGACATGATTTCGGACTCAATATCTTTTTCCCTTCCTAGCTCTTTCAAAGAAGAAATGATCTCCTTGATTTCTTTGCTATGGTCAGAATGATATTTCTTGGCAATTCGTTCATGATGTCTTGCAATTTCAGCACCAAACGACCTTGAGCCAGAATGGACAGTCAGCCAGTAGTTCCCTTCTTCATCAACCGACAATTCTATGAAGTGGTTTCCTCCTCCAAGAGTTCCAAGCCCTTTTTTATGCTGTTCTGCTTTCTCTGGGGCAAAAGACAGTGAACTAATAAGGTCATCTATGTTCCTTTGAGGAATTGCGTGCAACCTGTTTCCAGCTGGGACTACCTGATGAACTACTTCATCAAGTTTTTTCAGGTCAATATCCTTTTCGGTGATTTTGACCGACATCATTCCACAACTCAAGTCAACACCTACCACTTGAGGGGCAATCTTCCATTCAGACCTATCATCTGGAAGTTTGATAGTTGTTCCAATGGTTGCCCCTTTGCCAAAATGAGTGTCAGGCATAATTCTGACAGTAGCTCCTTCTGTTATAGCTTCATTGAGCATTAGTTCAATTTGGTTTGATGTGACATCATCAATCAAATTTGTAAAAACTTTGGCTGTTGTGTTTGAACCTTCAATAAGTTTCATTTTGCTCCTCCTACGCCTCTACTACTGGAAAGTGGATTTTACCAATAACTAGCGACCCCACACTGTAGTAATAGCCACCATTGCCATCATCAGCCTCACATTCTGCCAAAGCTATTGGATTTTGATTGTGGTAAATAGTGACCGTATTCTCACAAGTGGTCCCGTCGCCATTGTCGAATTTTGTGGGTTCTCCGATTTTTACATCAGTAATGACTGCGTCTAGTGTGACATTCTTGAACTCTCCACCTGCTGAGGCACAGCAATCACTTTCTGACATTTCAATAGTGACCTTTGTGCCATCTTCAAGCAGTAGAAAGTCTTTATCCCATTTCACGATACGCTTGTAGAGTAACAATTCTTTAAATTCTTCCAGTGAGCCGTAACGCTCATCTTTGCTGTCCCACATGGAGCACCAATTTGGGATTTCAATAGTTTTGGTCATCTTAATTACCTCTTTTCTTCAAATATTTCAGTCTACAAATGCTCCTTAAATAAACAAACTAGCTAACCATATCAAGAATGCACATGTAATAATTTTCGAAATACTGCTCTTTACAGCATACGAATAATCCTCTTCCGATTCTTTTTTGCTGGGTAACACAGGCCAGATGAAAGATAGTAGTGCGTCCATCCCTAATGCTTGCCAGACTGTAATTTTACCAACTGGAACGATCGTTGTGATAATTTCATTCCATCCGTACTGAACAACGAACGGCGATACAACGATTGCAAATACCGCTCCTAAAATAATTCCTAATTTTTTCACTCTTCCACCTCCTCGATCTCAATCCCTGGGCAATCAAATACCCAGCCGAATCCTCCTTCTTCGAGTTCTTTGCGGGTGTGAGTTCTATTTTTTGTATAAATCGTACTATAAAAACGAAGTCCATTACTTTTTGTATCTACCAAATAGTCGATTTCTTCATTATTGTTTCTTAACTTCACCAAATACCGCTTCTCTTTCTCGACCTCATAGCCGTCAAGCCAAGCACGAGCGACTTTGTCATAAGCATTCTGTTCATTCAGCAACCACTCACTGTATTGTTTATTAAAATTCTTCTCTCTGAGCGCATCATATAACGTAGCGTTCTGCCCTTTGTAATACTCGATAATCTCCGCCACAAACTGCGGGATTTTGACTGTTTCTGGTTTGTTTAACTTCTCGTATTCTCGGATAAGAATTTTTGCGCCTTGATAAGAGTAAACATATCCAAGTTCACGCATTCTTTCGATTAAATCTGTTATTTGTTTTTTATTCATCTTCCTGTTCCTCTCAAATAATCAGGGATTTCATCCCCTACAGCCAAACTGTCGTACTGTTCCTTAGTCACCAAAAACTTGCCATAGGCACCAGCGGTCACTGTGTAGCGTCCGTCTATGGCTTCTTTTCCTGTGATTCTGCCGTGCATCTCTGCACCTGCGTTATCAGCCCTATGAATCGTAATCAATTTTCTTGCTTCAAGCTGCTCCACTCGCTCGTTAAGCCTGTTAATCTTGATGATTGCTGCCATCAAGATTGCTACCAGAACGACAATGCTGAAAATGTAAATACTGTGCTCTCTCATTTCAAATCCACCTCCTCAACTTATCTTATGGCTTTCCAGGCCTCCGAAGTCCTGACCATAATTGACAAAATAAGAACCAATCAGGATTGCGTCAGCTTCATCATCTTTGACGTGCAAGTCAAATTCATCAGAAACCTTAGCAACTGCCTGCAGCTTCATTGATTTCTTGCTACGGTCTTTGTAGCTGAACTTCCAATACTTGCGCCACGTCGAAACATTGACGAAGAATACATTATCAGCAATCAGCCGGCCAAGGATGATTCCTGTTACAATCCCAATGCTAATCATAGACTGCTGATTTGGCCCCATGACCGAGTTTTTCTCGACCACGATTGTCTCAAAAGGGCAGTCGTACTTCTGGAGCGCTCTCGATTGAATCGCTCGCAGTTCGCTGGCCATGAAACGGCCACGCTCGAAGAATGACTTGCTTTTGTGCTTTAAGACACCGCTCTGGACAAGGTCAGAGCCGTGAAATACGGCCCATCCTGTCGCAGTTGTTGAAATGTCTAGTGATAATGTCAGATTGCTCATTCAAGTTCTCCTCTAAACCCGCATAAGTCAAAGAGGTTTTGCTTGTTGTTTTCAATAAATTCGAAGAACTTCTGAAGTTCGGCTAAGTTTCGTTTTTCAGCTTTGACGCCTAGACTTGAATGGTATTCTGTCGGTTCTTTCGGGATTGCCTTCACATCTAACCAATAAAGTGGCTCAAAGATGTCCCCGCTCTCATCAAGGGACGGTTCAGCATCCTGATTTTTGAATTGCATCTGGATATCATACTTAATCTTATTTGTTACTGTGATGATCTTGTCTACGATTTCAAGGCTGATGGTTGTGCCTGGTATGTCGATTTTGTTTTGCATTTGTTTTTTTCCTCTCTATGCTTGTTTTGTATTTTTGTTGATTTCTAATAACCATTTATCTGCAGCTTCCTGGATCTCTTCAGGAGCTGATAAATTGTGTTTTCCCCTAATTTGAACAATTCGGCCCTCCTTGTATTCCAAGGTAAAAAACGGCTTGTCTGGTTCATCTTTTGACCTAACGAATATGATTGTTGTTTTGCCGTTTGCATGATCTTGAGTGTATCTAGCGCTGCCAACACAGTGTGACAGTGCCTTCCCTTCCAAAATCAATTCTCCGGAATTATAGGCCGGTTTAAAGAGATACTGGTCTACCACTTTCTCGTATTTGACCAAAGATTTCTGACGCTTCTCAAACTTGCGCTGTTCAATCTCGCTCTTGTGCTGAATGAGCAATTTAACCGCATTATCATGCGCTTTGACCAAATCTTTTGGCATGATCAGATTGTCAGTATCGATAGAAACATCGAGCTCGTTCAACATGCCGATATAATCTACATAGTAGTCAAAATTGACTTTGTTTTTTAAAAACCAATTCTGGAATCTGTTCATTTTGGCAGCTTTCGGGATTTTGTTGATATCTTGATAAGTCAGGACTTTTTCAATTCCAGGAACGAGCGTGCCACCTCGTGCTTTGATGCGACGTTCTAGCTCGTAATCTCTGAAGGACCTATCTGTATTTTTGAAAAATCGCTTATTTTCATGAAGCCATTTTTTTGTGATAACTCGGCAGTCAACCGCTTTTCTAGCATGCCATCCGTCGTATTCGGTAACATCATAAGCAAGATCCGTGGCCATTCTCCAGGCATTTATTTTCTGCAGGAACTCGATTTCGGAGCGGTATTTATACATGTGTGGCAAATGGTAATAGCGCAATCCAGAAGGAAATTCCAAATATTTCAGTTCAGAAATCTCTCGAATCTTATTCTCCCAGTTATTTTCAAAAAATACTGTCCCTGAATAGGCTCCTTGGCCTGAAAAATTAGGAGTCAGTCCCGGCACATAGACTCCATACCTTTCAGTTAGCTGTATGACTTGATTGTCGCTCAATCGCTCAAAGTTTATCAGTCGCATCCTGATAGATTGCTTGCCGCCTATATATCTAGACCAGAAGCCGTAAGATTGAATTTCAATCCGTTTGCTCGTCACAAGCACAATTGCGAAACTATGAAATTTATCGTAAAAGTCTAATCTGCTCGATTTTGTCAGACGTTTTTCGATGACCCTGCAGCCTGCACGATCGCTTTGAATGGTTTGAGATTTGTTAGACCATTTGATAGTCGGAATCTGCGAATAGCACCAGTTAAAGAATTTTTGGGGCGGTTTCAAACGCCCATCGATTATTTTTTGATTTTTTGTCATGCCAGCTCTCCAAATAAATCAAGTTGGCCATCAATCACTGTTTTTGATTTTTTGGCCTTTTTAATTTTTGGCTTTTCAGGCTTTTGGTCAACAACCACGGTAGCATGGATATCCTCGACCTTTTTGGTTTTGCCAGTAAAATACTTATAGACCCAGCCGAATACAGTAGAGTCGTCTACCATCACACAAGATCCTGACTTATAGCTTTTAGCTTTGTTAGCGCAATATTTCAAAGCTTCTTTGATAGATTTCTTGTCGGCCAAAACTCCTTTGAAAAGTTTTTCGTCTTCTTGATCACAAATCCAATTGTGAATAGCATCCTCGGCCGGTCCATGATCTTCCTTCATTTCCTCCAGCATTTTGGCCAAAGCTTTTTCTTTTATTTCAGTCATATCATTCCAAAAAAAATGCGACTGCCTTTGTTTGAGTTTGGCTAAATACGGGCAGTCGCTCGTCCAGTGGTCACACGACCGATTGACGTTTTCTAGTTCGCTTTTATCGTGGTTCACGGCACGTTGGTTTTTGGTTATTTTTTATCTTTTTTTGCGTTGCTTTCGCCGATGAAATACCCTAGCAAAAGCCAAACCAGCGCCATGCCAGCGTCTTTAATAAAATCAATCATTATTATTCTCCTTTACATTCATGACAGACCTTTTGGCCTGCATCTTTTGCTTTGATTATGGATAGGGTGCCGCATTTCTCGCAGGCAATCAAGAAACCTAAGCCGTTTGAATTGCTACTGCTTATATTGATCTCTGGGGGAACTTTGTAAATAATCAAAGCGGATGTATGCCAACATTCAGCGGTGAATCCACTGCCAGCGGCAGCAGACACATTTGATTGAAACTTGATGTCAATCAACTTAATGTCTGGATTTTCGGTAAACCAGCTATTTATTTTATCGTCAATTTTCTTATCGCCTGGATAGTCGCACGACAAAAACACCGTTTTAATCATATTCCCCCTCCTGGATCTACCATCCAATCAAACAGGTCATCCTGATTGTCTCTGATATACTGCTCAAATCTCTCAAAGTGGATGATGGCATGTTTTAAGCGCTGCATACCCTCCCCGGCTTTTGAACAGAAACCGCAAACCTTAAATACAGGCTCAATCTTGTTGATAATTTCTACGACTTGGCCATCAATGTTCCAGACGCTATCCTCTCCCACATTGAAATCCAGGATAAACTCATCCCCTAAGTTGTGGATAACTTGCAATCTCTTGCCGTCCGAGTAGATGGCTACGCTGTCAGATATTTCTCTGATTTCCATACTTACCACCCACATTGCTCATTAAGTTCATCTTGAGTCAGTGGCTCAATACGTTGATAACCGCTGACTTGATAGTTCTTTTTAAAATCAAATCCGAGTTGACTTAGACCGGCCTTGAACCGCTCTTTTTCGTTTGTATCTACAAGATATACCTCCAAAGTCATTTTTTGGGTATATCGTTTTAGGTCGTTTTTAGCCCCTCTGAGAGCGTTAGGCTCATTTTGGGGGATTTGCCCACCGTCCAAGATTTCTCCTGTCTCTGGGTCGGAATTTTGGGGCTCCGTTGATTTCTGAGCCTGTTCCTGCCTTTCAGCTTGCTGATCCGCTAACTGTCGCTCTCTTTCTAGTCTAGCCTGCTCAATTTCTTGCTTTTGCTTTTCAAAGGCATAGTCAGACTTAATCTGTTCAAGGACTTCAACTAGGGTCAAGTCTCGTAGCATGCGGATATACGGCTGGTCAGTCATGCCATACTCAGCACATTGTCCAGAAATGGCAGCTTTTGCTTTCTCGTACTCTTGTTGCTTTTGGTACTCAAAGGTGACCATGTCATCAAGTGACTTCATTGTGGCTTTCTTCAAGGTCACACCATCAGCCATAAAGTCACCAGCCTTGATATACTCAAGAGTCTTTTCATCAAAGATTCTAGGGTCAAGCATGTACTCAGAGGCCTTGTTAGCTAGATAGCTCTTGACTGTGTCCAAGCGGACAGCTTTCTGATGTTCTTCAAACTCTTTGACATCCGTAGCGATTTTATCAATCGTGTCATCAAGGGGCTTGCCCGTCGTCTTGATGTAGTCGTCAAACTCATCAGCAGACTGTGATAGCTCACGCTTAATCTTGATACGCTCGTCTGAGATTTGTTTCTTGAGCTTGCGTAGGTCAGCTAAGACCTGCTTATCTTCCTTGATGGTTGCAGCTGTGACAGTGTAATTTTCATACTTGGACACAACTTCATTGATGTTCTGCTCAAATTTCTCGCGGTCAATGATTTCAACCTCTGCCTGTGTTACTTTTACCTGTAATTCTTGCATGTTGTCCTCCTAATATTCAAGTTCACCGTCTAGCAACTCGCCCTGGATTGGCTCCTCAGTTTGAGCAGGTTCAGAATCTGTGTGGGCTTGCTCTTTGTTAAATTGCTCAATCTCAGCCATCTTGCGTGCTACAATATCCTCACGACTTTCTTGAGGTGTGACGTCTTTAGGTGTGTTATCCAGCTGAATTTCATCAGCCTCATAGCTCGCTCCAAGCTCAGCAGGGAACGCCTCACGGTAAGCTGACACTAGAGCTACTTTCCGTATCATGACACAAGGCATAGTATCCCAGTTATTCTCACCTATTGGCTTGCCGTATGAGTTCATCACTGGATAAGTAACATCTTTCCCCTGTTGTGTCAGTTCCTTAACTCTTGCACGTATTTTAGAATTGTCATACTCCTCAAAAGATACTTCTGTTTCCGTTGGGTAAGTACGGTCTTTGCGGTACACCTTGGCCCAACCGCCAAGAATTTCAGCGCCTTTAGGAATAAATGCTCCTTTTGAGTATTTAATTTCACCGTCCAACAGATAGATTACGCCTGCCTCTTTACCATCAAATTGTGGATGACTATCTGCTTTCTTTTCAAAAGCTGATTTGGCAGTGACTATCTGGGCTGGCTGAGTGCCATACTTGATAAAATAAATTTCTTTTGTAAATGGATTGAGGTTTTGGGCTTTGGCTTGAGCTATAAAATAGGCAAGCTCCTCATCACTAGCTTTTCCTTGCGGGTCAAGATACTTTCTGATAATGCCGCTATTAAGTAGCTGAGGGTTAGTAAGAAAGTCCCCTTTTGATTCTACAAGTTGATTGTTTGTCATTTTATTCACCCCACGAAATTTTGAAATATATACCTGCTGGCGTTTTTTCTTTGCTGCCAGAGTAACCGGCCAGCCAGTACTGTGTAATTGTCTTTGCAATAACGTCATCCAGATTAAAATAGTGTTTTCTTACACCTTCAGTCACAGTATTTCTGATCTCGTTGTGGGTGAATTTGATACTAACTCCACCTGCGTTCGCTTCTTCTCTGATCCATCCATTGATAACCTTTATTGTCTCTGAAGCTGCGATTCGACCGATTTGATCACGCGCTTCAGCAGTTAATTGCTTTGCTGTTTTTGCTTTTATAATTTTAGTCATCTTCTTCTTCCTTTCGTCTGTTTCAAGTTCCAATTTTCGCGCTTCAGGCGCTTATTTTCACGTCGCAGCGCAACGATGGTGTCCTGCTGTTCATTGATAATCTGGCCGAACTCCTCGCCTAAATGAGCGTAAGCTCTGCGCCATTTGGCGATTTCTGCTTGTAATTCCTCGATCATACATCATCCCCTACATAAACCCAGCTACTGCCGTTCCAGACCCAATTGTCAGGATCAGGGCGTTCCGGTTTTTCAATCGGCGGCTGCAGCGTGTCCATCCTGTCGTAATTAAACATGAGCATACACCTTCCCGAGCTCGAGGACTCGCTTCACATATCTAGCCTTGGATTCTAGGCCAAGATCCAGTAGTTCGTTTTTTTCTTCATGGTTGGCCAACAGCCACACCCGATTTTCAAGCTCAACTCTCGTCATCTTCTTCCGCCCTTTCTTCTGCCTCTTTGACTAAAGTCTTCTTCAAGCGATTCGTTGCTTCGTCAACCGATTTGCCTTTTAGGACATCGTCCAAAAGATGGCTTGCATCATGCATCGCCTGAGCCTTCGCTTTGGCAATTTCGTTTTCTGGGAAAAGTCCTATTTCTTGGCCGAGCAAGTAAGCAAGGCTGAAATCGTGCATTTCTTTCTGAAGTTGTTTCACTTCATCAAGTTTTCGTTGTGATTTAAACATACTATTTCTCCTTCGCAGCCAACAACTCTTGATAGAGTTTTAACAATCTGCCTTGACGTTCCCATTCATCAAAAAGGTGTCTGTACGCTTTTCGGGTTTCTATCAAGTCGTCGTTCAATTCAATCGCCAATGAACGCCAGCGCTCGGCTTCATCTGGCATAGTGAGAACCCCTGGTTCTTCTGTGAAAAAGTAATTTTTAATTCTGTCAATCAACCTCATTGATTAAACCCTTTCTGTATAAATGCCTTTAATGACATTGTAGTAAGCGTGACCCGCTGGAATAACATAGCCAGTCAAGTCTTCGATGACGGAGCCATCTGCCATTATATTGATAATGCGTGGTTCCCATTTCTTTTTATTGCTTTTCATGATATAATTACCTCGAAAGTTTTTTCTTAGTCCCTCAATGGAATTGCCGTTCCAGAGGGGCTTTTTTGCTATTCTCCTATCTGCTATAATAAAGCTAGAAAGGAGGTGATGTTATGCATGACCTAGTTATCAAGATGATTCTTGATGAGTACGGCATTGATAACTCTGAAAATTTGTCTAAAGCACTCGCCAAAGTCCTAGATGAATTTTCAAGAGATAGCCGTGTAGCTAGCAATCTGTCTAAGTCTATCAATGAGCAGAATAGACTTGCAGATAGAATGCACGGGGTTATTAGATAATCCCTATATTCCTCTGAGCGTATTTGCGAAAGGCATTTGTTTCACTGTCGTTCAGTGTTATGTCTTTTGATAAATTACGCTCTTTTTCGTTCAGTTGATACTCGTAAAGGCTGTTTATCTCTTCCCATCCTTTACGAGTAAAAGATTGCCTTAATCTAATATAACGTTCGATAATAGACAGTGATTTTGCAACAAAGTCTGAGCGGTCTCGGTCAAACGCTTCTAAAATTTGAAGATCCACGGCCACGTTGTCAACTTCAAGGATATCTGGTGTAAATGTGACGGTGGCTTTTGGTTTTTTGTCTGCTGACATTTCTAATTTAAAATCAGTGACGCCACGCCCGAGCTCCCAGTCATTGATTTTTATTGAGTAGCCTGACGAATTAAGAGATTGACCCTCAGTAGGTTCTTGTTTGGGTTTAATATTTAGTTTTAATTGCTTCATACGCACTCCTTTCAAATTCTGCAAAGTCCTTTATTAGAAATTTTAAATTTCTCTCTTTTATTTATTAAGAGAAGTAGGACTTGTTGTTAGTTAATATTTATTGTTATTTAATACTTGTTGTTAGTTAATATTTATTAGTGCCTTATTTTACTTATTTGTAAAATACAGATTTGTAAAAT
>ERZ772974.234-NODE-234-length-43090-cov-3.274451_pt1 | contig 43090 bp, 60 predicted proteins | sample MGYA00580671_ERZ772974 | MGnify/ENA primary metagenome ERZ772974 (study PRJEB29015, sample SAMEA2738065) | human oral metagenome | biome: human oral; feature: human-associated habitat; material: saliva | place: China | collected 2218 ... | reverse complement strand
CCACACCAACGGTTGCGAGTCTCAATCAACCCCCCTACGGGCCATCTTATGCGCCCGGTAAAGTCCACACGCTCTAGCAGCAGTGTGATCGAACAACCCATACCACACAGGCAATGGGAGCATATTATTTAACCCGAACGCAAGAATCATTAAAACCAATTTTCTAACACTATAAAGTTCGCGCACCCGCGAAGCGGAACCGTACAATCACGAAAGAAAAAAGATAGCGAAAGAAAAAAAGAATAAAAACAATAATTAAAAACATATAGGTTCGCGCAGATGAATTATGCACGGCGAAGCCGAAGCATACACATCTCGCGCGCTATCGCGCACTCAAAAATTCCTAAGGAGAAAAGGGTTGTGAGCTTAGAAACGGACACCGAAGGTGTCTGTTTCGCTTGCGAACAACCTAAAGCCGGACTTTAAAAGAAAGTAACAAAGAAAATAATAATAATAATTATAATAAATTTTAATACTAACTTTTAATGTTAATAGTTAATGTTTATATTTAGTTTTATGTTTATGTTAAAAGTTAGTGTTTAACATTAACTCTAACTTTTTTCCCTCTACTAATAAGTTTGGATTTGAGTAAGTACCTAAAATGGGGTTTTGTGACTAAGGTCACTAAGCTGGTATTAGAACTAACCTCTAAGCACTAACGTTAGGGACTTTAGTCCCTAGACTAACTACTAAAAGCATGTTAATAACACTAGCGCTAACACTAGTGTTTAACACTAGATAGTAAACTAAGAGTAAAGTGTATTTATAACACTTAGAGTATAAATATATATAACATTAAACACTAACACTTAGTGTTAATACTTAACATTAAGTTAACATTAGTACTTAAACATAAAAGTTAGAATATAAATATATATAACACTAACACTAAAGATAACATTAAGTATTAACACTTAGAGAGAAGCTAAGGCTTCTCTCTTCTCTTCTCTCTTTGCTCTCTCTTCTCTCTTTCTTTCTTTATGTTACTTTCTTTCTTTCTCTCTTCTCTCTCATTTCTCTCTTCTCTTCTCTCTTCTTAGCCCGCTCAGCCCGACCCCCGCCGGGCGCACAAGCCCGCAAACCCTCATGTAGCCGTTAAGGGGTCTAGGAGGCGATCTGAGACACTTTCAGCCCGAACCTGCCCACACATGCCACCCCGCACCTGAAAGGCCGCGAGAGACGCTTACAGAGCGTTCTACGCCCACGGCCCGCACAGGCAGGCAGCGAGCATCCGCGAGCGCCACCCAAACCAACCCCACACCCACGCGACCATAGGATCACACCGTGCGCCCTATGTCCCTATGGCCAACATCAAAACTAACGCGTGTTAGTAGCCCCTCTAACGAACGAACAAGGGCAGTCTAGTATCCACGTCCACCCAAGACGCGAAAGCCCCGCAGAGAGCCTTACAGACAATCCAGCACCAGAACCAACAACCCGGCACCCCCACGCGCCCGCGAGCGCCCCATGCCCACAACGCACACACAACGCGCACACAACGCAACACGCCCTTAGCCGGGCACGAGCACCCCACACCCAGCGCCCACACCAGCACCGAACACGCATAAACTCTCACCCAAAAAAGTCTGGAAATGCCGGCGAGATTTTTTGCTAAGACGTTGCGGCGTTCCGTCCGTCTGTTGGGTTTGGGTGCATGCCCCGGTGTTTTTGTCAAGTGGTAGCCAACGTTTTTGGGTGTGTTGTTGGTCACTTTTTAATGTTTGTTAGTGGCCTTGCTTTGTGTATTCTTATTCGTGTTTGTTTATGGTTATGTGGGTAGTGGTTTGGTTTGTTTTTGGTATTGTGTTGGTAATTGTTTTGTGTTTGTCAAGTTGTTTCATTATGTGAGATGGTTTTGCTTTGTTTGTTTGGTTGTGGTATTATCGCGTGCTTTGTGAGTGTGGCTTTTATGTGTTTGTCAAGCGTGTTCATATTCTGAGATGGGCTTGACAAAGCGGCTTTGTTTGCGTTTGTCAATAGCGTCTCGCTATGTGGGCATGGTTTGCGTTTTTGGGTTTGTTGTGTTATGATGCATTCTTTTTGTTTTTGTGATGTTGGTTACACTTGCTTAGGACGTGTTGACAAACGTTTTTGGGCGTGCTATTCACGCGCGCGCGCGTTTAATAATAAGGTGTAGCGAGTGTGATGTGGTTCACACGCTACCTGGTAGACAAGCTGCCTATGATCCTATAAGCTATAGACATAAGCCAAGGGGATGGCCCAAGTCGTGGACTAGGAAGGTCTGAAAATGGATATCGCACTCTCGCCAACACTTAAGGCGGCTATTGCCGAAGATGCTGCCATTATCCGCGTTATTGCGGAGGGCTGCGAGTCGCTCCCGTATACGTCATATCGGAATGCTAGCGAACGCGCTGCGTTTGTCGGCCTTTTGAAGCACGCAAAAAACGCGGCTATCGCTCTGGATGCTCTCTCTCGCTTCCGCGGGGATGTTTCGTTTTTGCTTCCAACGGTTAAGGTGGAACTGAGGCGCGCGCTCGTTAGGGGTGAGTACTTGCCTAACGGTGGTTTGGCTAATGCGCTTAGGTCGCGTCTCCTGTGTGCTCAGGAACGCTTGGCCGCTATCGATGAAGGGGAACGGTAGTTTATAATCTTAATAGCTTCCCTACGGTAAAGGTGCCTAAACAGTCTAGTTCGATTCTAGGGTAGGGAACGATAGCTCAGAGAATGTGAGCTAACACACAATAGAATAACTTGACAAACGTCATTAGTTAGGTTATTCTTAGTATATGAGTTAACCAAGGTGGTTAGCTCACTGGACATCTCAGCAAGGGAGATTGATTAAGATGGCACGCCAGCAAGACGTGATTAGGGAAGCCGTACGAACCGCTGTTCGCAAGTACGAAGATCGTGGCTATATTGACTGGTCTAAGCGTTGCGGGATGAATCTTGATATCTGGTGTCCAACGCCAGCGACGGCCAAGGACGGCGGTCAGATCGTCATGACTTCCTACTGCACATTTATCGCTCGTGTTGACTTGGGTAAGCGTGATGAAAATGGGCACGTGGCAGTTGAACTGAGTGCGTACTATTACAATTACAGTGTGACAACTTCTAGGCACTTGACATTCTTCCTGATGGCTTTGTCCGATGCTGGCCTGATCGGTCAGGACGTGTTCGACCGGCGCGCCAAGCGTTACGACGTGGAACAGCGCGCTATCGAAGCGTTGCACGCTAACAACGATAATCGCCATAATACGTGGTTTACGCTCTGATCTTATAGAGTTATCCCGCGTTTGATAACCTACACTGAATTGGTGTAGCTTGGGTTTAATTCCCAAGGCGGGAACGATCATAGCATAAAGCGTGCTGTGCCAGAATAGAAAGATGAACAGCAATGTTTATTGAAGATATTGACTACTCAACCGCCCCTGAGATTACCCTAGCATGTGCAAAGTGTCATCGTGAGCATGGATTTAAGACGGAAACGGTGTTCACTGACATGCAGCAGCTTGCAAATCTTGAAGCTGTAGAAGTGTTCAGCATTCTACACCTTGGTCTACCATGTCCCCATGTTGGTAACGCGAATGTTGACATTAAGACAATTGAAGCGACATGTGCGCCCGATACGATCATTGAAGATTGGCAAGAATACGCTAAATACGCGATTCGCTTCAATGAAATTATTGGAGAATTGGCGAATGATCTTGGCCTGAATTGGTCTGCTGATGTGGCTAGGTTTGTTGCTCTGACAGCGATTGACCGTGCTGTGTGTCCGGGACTGGATAAGCTGACTAGTGCTGAAGAAATTCCCGCAACTGACCGCGTGTTATGTGACTTTTGTACGGTAGATGAAAGTTTCTACGGATACATTACATGCGATATTTGGTATGGCTTGTTGCATGGCGTTCCTGAAGATGCTAGAGAATACTTTGACCTTGGCCGTTATGTCGATCACCTTGAATGGGGCTATGATATTGTTGATGTCCCTAATCGTAGCCTTGTAGCAATTTTCACAGCGTGATATACTAAGGAAGTGTTAAAAATGGTTGCAGCAATTGAGAAATTCCCTGAGAAGTGGGAAGCGTGTGTAAGCCAATTCCCTGAAGAGCTCAAGCCAGTAGTGGCGGGGTATGTTATTGAACAGTCCTACTACGAAGAGCCGGAATATGTCAAGTTTCCAACGCCAGAAGAATTCGATTCGCTATACTGTGGAGAGTGGGATAACTTTCTGAAATTCTGCAAGGTCGAAATGACTAACTACGGTATTGACATTGATTCATGGGACATGGCAGCGCCTTACCTGAGAATTGATCGGATCGTTGAGGACTTAGGGCAAGAATACTACACATTTGTGAACCCAAATGGCAAACTGTGGGTTTACGCGGTAGAATGGTAAGGTATTGAAAATGTTCACAGTCTTAGAATTCCCACTGTTCGCACTCTATGCTATTGAAAGTTTCTGCTATACGTGGTCAAATCTGACAGTTGACATGTGGGAAACATTTACGGAATACAACTCAGAATTGCTAGTCTCCTACACTGACCTACTTTACACGGTAGAGTATTGGCTTAGCCCGTTAGTGCGTTGGGTATTGGAATTGTTCTGAGAGAAAGTGACCACGATCACACGGATTGAACTTGACAACCTAGACCAAGCATCATAGACTATAAACGTCGAAAGAAAGACACTAGACATTCTTGAAAGGGATGTTAAAAATGGAAACAGCAGCCATTGAATTCAGCAAGGAAGAGCGCGCCAAGGCTTGCGAAGAGTGGCGACGTATCGAAAAAGACCTGCGAGAGTACATGGTCGGAACAATGGAATACGATGGATACACGGTAAACGATCCTAAGAGTATCGCTTACGAAGATCCCGACGCGCTCAGAATGTGGCTAATCGAAGTTGGACAACACTACATTGACGAAGTGTACACATCTGATCTGCTGACTAAATTCCTGACTTACGATCAGCATAAATGGTATATGGAGAGCTCATACGATACCCTTATTGAGGATGCGGAAACAGGCGAAGAGCGGGAAGAGTGGACAGCGCGCGCGGTAATTGAAGAAACATCCCTATGGGAAGCGGTAGACGCTATCCTGACTGACTACGCTAACGCGGTAGCATCACTCAGTAACAAAGCTGCCAATGAACATCGTAAGGCGTGGTACATCTAACAGAGATGCGGTAGGGGCCATGTGAGCTATTGGCCTTGTATGGCCCTTACCAAACCAACAACAAGCCATTACACTAATAGAAAGACTCTGAAATGGAAAACGCAAAGACCTACACTGACTTTGTAGAAGCACGTGATAAGCTCATTGACCTAGTGGTGGAGGCTGTGGATATTGACGACCTTCCTGACATTAATAGCCAGTTGTGTCAGCTTGCTAACCAAGCTATTGAGGCGGGATACTGCGACCTTGTACAAGCCGAACGAAACTACCGTCCCAAGCTGATTGAAACATTTGACACTATCGAAGAGGCGCTAAGCGCCTATGACGCATCTGGCAAGTATGGCACTGTGTACCGTGATGAGTTTACGGGACAGTACCTACTTGACCTGACAGATGGAGACCTGACAGAATGGCTTGGATACTTTCATCTCTCAAAATGGGGATGCGACGACATGGCTAATGATACTATGCTAGTCATGATTCAAGCGTGTTCGAATGTTGACTATAGTCAAGCGCTCTTGGGTGTGTACTCTATTACCACGTTTGATGCAAGGCGACTGACAATTGAGGACTGAGCAACTATGACGACATTCATGCAACTATTGGAAATTCTACTGGCGTTCCTGTTCTGGCTATTGAACTTCCTGAGAATCGGCCTGATCGGAATACTGTTCGCTATGCCAGTATCTCTGGCAACTATGATGTTCCTAGCGAAACATCCAAACGCTAACCCGTTTGACAACCGCAAGCAAGACTGATAAAATTGAGTGTGTAGGCAGTGGGGAACACGCTGCACTGCCTACACCATCCCACTAGAATTGAGGAAACAAAAATGGAAACCCCAAACACTACCGACTACCTGATTATTGCACACATGCAAGTACCCACAAACACGCGATACAACCTCAAACCCATGTCAATGTTCATCCCCAAGGATATGCACATTAGCGAATTTATCCAGTATGTTTGCAAGGATTCATACACGTTTGAAGAACTGGAAGCGCTTGCCATGCCAGATGCTGCGGAAGAACGTAAAGATATTGGCCTGTCTTACGATCGTATCATGTTTGTATTGACAGCTGGACGGTTTATTGAACAGCTCACACAAACACTGCCAACTGTCCCCGCGTTGACGGAATACGCTTTGAAGGAAATGGGGATCACATTGGAGCGCGTACCGTTCCTGATTACCAAGGATACAGAGTTTATCTTTGAAGAAGATGGCGTAATGACTACTGAGGTGTATGCTGACTTCATTTTCGGTTGGTACACTGAGTGCCTGTCTTGCCTGATGCAAGACTACAGTATTGCAACTTCCTACCTGCCTACTGGCGACTATGGCCTGTTGGAAATGATGAACTTGTTCCTGTGGGAGCGCGGCATGTGGGAAATGGGAGAGAAATTGCAGCTCCCCAGGTTCAACATTCGATTCAACTGAAAACGGGACAATGGGGAAAGATAAGACTGATGTTGAAGTATGATCTGATTATTGAGACCGACCGGCAGGACGTTATTAAGGCCGTTGTTAACGCGGTACTCGCCTTGGACGAAACAGTATGGGCAGACCGGACACTCAAGGCTACAGCAATGATCCCTGACAGTACTGGCAAGCCGACGTTCCGACAACTGGCAGGGGATGTTGACACGGTGGACTTTGAGCCTGTATACTCTACACATAGCGACGGTTGGTCGTCGTTCAACACTGTTGAGGACGAATACTAACGAAGGATTGGCAAAGTGACTGACAACTGTTATACTATTGAAACCAGGGAGCGCCTGAATGAGGCGACACGCAAGCTGAAAGTGAAAATTGACCACTATCGAGACGTGGTTCCGCTCACGCCTGAGGGGATTGAAAGGTGTTTGAATCTCCCTGTTGATTGGGATGCTCAGGCAGTGGAAGAAAACCAGGCTACAGCAACAGAAGTACTGCTGGCAGTTTCGCTGGCATGTCAACTGGGGAAACAGACTCTCTACAGGCGCTGGGGTATTGAAGCTGTTACGCTTATCATCCAGTTGGATGACATGGTGGAAGCAGTAAGCAATTTTGGGGACGCGCTAAGGGATGCAGTCAACGAAATCGAACAGGAGAAAACCGATGACTGAGTTTCAACATATTGACTTCCAGACCTACACGGCAGTACAGGAAGCAATCGCCGTACTGGAAGAAATGGACACACTGCCTTTCAGAGTGTCGAAAATGGGGAGCGGCCTAGCAGGAGCATACGCGGCACGGTTGCGTGAGCTGGCAGAAACGCCAGTGAGCGACGAAGATAACACGCCTTCTGTTGACAGTATCAAGGCGGTGTGTGGTAAGATTACTGACATGCTACAGGTCCTTAAGTGGATGTGGGAAACGCTGCTAGTTGTAGCAGATGCTTACGACTACACGATACGCGAAGCAATTGACGCGCTGGGAATAGTGGTCCGTGTAGCGCTTGAACCTAACCCCGACAACAAGAACTAGCTGAATTTTTGAGGAGCATATTATGACACGAACTGAACAGCTGGACAAGCTGAACATGCTGGCAGAAGCGCTATCTGCCCTATTGAACGTGTACCGAGAGGACATTAAGGGTATTCTGTTTATGGAGATCATTGACGACGGTATGCCAGACCATTGGACGTTCCATAACGTTGGAACCCGTGGCGATACGTGGCTTAGCGTAGTACGGGAAGCGCGGGCGCGCGTCGATATCGACGAAGAACTGGAAAAGGGCGACACGGTGCGTAGCCGGGCGCGTAAGCGGCACTTACAGGCCATTTCAGTGGTCGCAGACGAGCTTGCTTGCGTTTTGGATGGGCTTACATGCGACATTGAGGCGACAGGGGAAGAAAAATGACCGAAACAAAAAGCACACTACAAAACGAACTAACCGCGCTAAACAGGACACTACAGGACGCGCTCAAAGCATACCATAAGGAAGTAGCGGATATTGGCTTTATTGAAGTGTTGACATTCCTGCTCCCCTTTGACTGGAACAAGGAATCAATTGAGAGGCGCGGCAAGACTGTTATCTTCATAGCCCAACACGCTCACCGCGCAGTGTTAAATAAAGCTACCACAGAGAAAGAAGCCAGTAGGCAGGTCCAGTGTCACCGACTGGAGGCTATCGCAATAATCATTTACGATCTGAAAGCTAAGCTGGATGAAGCAATTGAACTCGTAGAGAAAGGGGTGCTGTAGGAAATGAACAGGCCTGACCCATATGAAGATAAGTGCGGTAATCCTGACTGGTGTTATGACGCGCAACCAGACGGACGGAAGGCCCTTAGTAGTCTCATTGAAGATTTTAGGGAAAACCCCGACCAGTATCTCAACACATTCTGGTTCCCCGACAAACAAACAGGACAAGTCTACAGTATTGACGACGCGATGGAAAACGGTTCCCCGTTCGCCGCCACACTACACGACCATGTAGACCACACTAACCTGCATGTTCGCTGGTGGATTTACGGCAAGGAACATGTGTGCGAGTACAAGCTCACAACAGTATATCCGCCGGGGAGAGAGGGTGAAAAGCCTGAGCCTGAACTGGCTTTCACTCGCCTGAAAGAAGGCGTTTACGATTTTGGGGGCAGCGCGGAGCGCGCGGCGTTTGAATATTTGAGGCTCCGGTTCCTTCCTCAGCCATGTGCTAATGAGCGTGTTGACATGTGGTGGTCGCTATCAGGCCGCATGGATCAAACCATGTTCCACCTAGCACTCATGCCCGAAGCGGTGCGCTGGATGCAATTAGCATAAAGGAAGGTGTTGAATTATGACTCGCACAGACGAAGAACAGGCAGCCGTAGACGAGATTCGCAAGAACCCTATTAAGGTCATTCGCCGGCTTTTCGGTGAAGGTGGGCGACTTATGCACCCTATGTTTATCCACATAGGGGCAGACGATATGCCGCTGATCGTGGAAGTGAAAGTCAGCGACTACGTGTACCTGATTGTTAACGTTTGGAGGCGTGGTTCGCAGTCATATCGGCAGGTTGCATGTGAAGCGTATTACGATGCTCCTAGTAGCGGCGGAACGGGATGGGTACTAGGGTTAGTCGGTCACTGTGGCGAAGTAGCCTGTGAGGGGTCGCCGGAAATGGTCAGAGACCTTGCAGTAGGCGACGCGACACGTCAATGGGCTTACATGATGAACTACTACACGAACAACCGCTACGTGGATGAATCGTACGCTTGGTTTTTCCCTGTGGGAATAAGCAATGCGGAAGAGTTCAAGGGCTTACTGTTACACGCCGACACAGATTGGAACAAGTAAGGAGACCTAGCCATGTCACAAGAAGAAAAAATCAAAGAAACACTAATCAGCAAACAAATTACCCACGTCGAACAAAAAGACGACTTCACAGTAGAAGTAACCCTAGAGGATGGGGTAATCCCCACACTTACGGGCAATGAAGGGGGATGCTGTTGTAGGAGCGGTGACTGGAAGATCGTGGAACTGCTCTCAGACAGCGAGAAACCGTCCGGGCGTGTCATGAATGCGCGTGTTGACGACCAGATCGGCGCGGACGAAGAAATGGGTGGGATTTCGGGGCCTATCACCGTGTTTATCATGGTGGAAGGCCGAGAGTATCCTCTAGTAGAGTTCGATGGCTACGATAGTGGGTGGTACGGGCATGGATTCCATGCTAATGTTACTCGGATCACGTCGCCGGATCATACTTGCACGATCACATTCTAGTAGGAAGGTGGTAGGATAGTGAAAGAGTCGCGTTTCCAAACAGTAATTCAGGATATCCGGGACGATCCCCAAAAGTTTATCTACGAGCAGTTCGCGCCGGGAGGGGTTTTTGAGAACTGCCCCGTAACGCGCGGCGACCTAGACTGTATCCCCATAATCATGCGACTACTGGTATCTGAGCGCATCTTTCTCACAATTACAGTATGGAAAAGCGATGAACTTGGTTACAGTATGGAAGCATACCGGGCATACAACAGTTGGGAGAAGCCGGAAACATGGGAATGCAACTCTACCACGCCACCAATTTATATGAATGTGGACGATCAGCCAGAGTTCATGCCAGCATACGCAATGGAGGACGCTGAATGGGCGTGGAGACATTACAAGACTACTATTTCCGCGCGCACCTCTCTTCCCGAACATGCATGGTTCTTCCCTGGTGGACTTGCGGAAGCACTTGACGGGACAAGCTGGCTAGACTATGCTAGTAACGCGCCTAGCGAAACAAAGGAGGACTAAGGTGGCAGAGAAACTTAAGCGTATCGAAATCGGAATTATCGGATCAAACAAGGTAGCACACTCCTTGCCGATGCCCGAAGAAGAAGCAGAAGTATGGTATCAGAGTTTTTGGGGATCGGCGGAGCACGGCTTCAGCGTTCGTCTCCCCGAGATGAGACTTATGGTTCCGGCTCACGCGGTTGCGTGGATCGAAATCGTAGACTACAATGAAGGTGAAACCAGCTAGAAGGGGGGCGGGACGATGAGACTTATCGAACTTAACGAAGAAATCAAAACCGCATACGAAAACGCAATGCGCATGGTAAACTACGAAGATGGAATGATGATCTCCCGCGGGACGAGATACTCAACACGACTGCTCCTAGAAGAACTGGGGAAAGTCTACGTGCCTTGCACCCAAGACGAGCAGCCGCTCAGTGAGCGGTATGGAAACCTACTTCTGGGGATCGCCTTAGACTGGACAGACGTGTACGAGAACAGTTATAATCGGGACTTTGAAGAGGACCCGTCAGCCGACGAACGCGCACTACCTATCCACACGATACAAGCGTTAGCATACGCGCTCCTAGTCTAAAAACCAGAAAGGAACATGGCATATGGCACCTGACACTTGGCGAGACAAAGCGACCGAAGAGGTACGCGAAAACCCCGCAAAATTCCTACGCAAAGCCTTCAAGGAAGGCGGATTCCTAGCAGACATGGAATTTAAGCTACAGGCGGAAGCCGGGAAACCATTCGTCATGCGACTAGAAGAAGGATGGCTCCCATACGTGGAAATCGACTACTGGAGGCCCATGCCAGCGGGCGGTGTCATGCTCAACCAGCTAGCAGCATCACCCCATGTTTTCCAAGGCGAAACGGAACCACGATGGACGCTGAACGCACACTATCAAACGATCTACCGTGCAGGGCTCCCGTGGAGCGCGGTCACAGAAGGAGAGGTCAGCGACATGGCCGAGTCTGTTTGGGAAGAAGATGCTGCCAGCATCCTGACACGGCGCGGGACACGGAAAGACGCTTGGCTGTTCCCCCACGGGACCAGCAAACTAACAGAGGGCGGGGACGAGACCGTTCTTCACTCGCGCAACTATTAGGAAAACCCGAACAGTTGACACTGCTTGAAGGACCATGTTACGATAGCGGCAAGCAACAGCAAGGAGGAAAAAGATGTATACTCAGCAAGAACGGGAAGAGTTCAACAGAATCGTAAAAAACCCGCTAGACTTCCTTAAGGAGGAACTTGACGAAGGCGGAGCGCTCTGCACATCAATCTTCGGCTACGATGACTTAGAAAATGCGCCGATACTTCTCAGATTCAGCGGCGGACTCGCGCCTTGCGTCCATGTAGACATTTTAGGGCGGTACGGCGGTGTTGTTTCGCGCGCGTCCTACCTAGCCTTCTGGAGACCTTGGCAAACGGGGGTAACAAAGTGGAGAATTTCACAGTTCAGCCTGTCAGAAATCTACGTCCCCCACGACTACGCTGGAACAGCGGAGGACATCGGCACTCAAAAGATGGAGCAAAGGTGGGGGAAGGCCGTGATGCGGGCAGAGTCAGAACGACAGTGTGCAGCGGTGTGGTACTTCCCACGCGGGACACGGGCCGCACGAACCTACCCGGACGCAGCGCTATTCCACGCTAACAGTAAAGCACAAGCGGGCGATTCTTATATCACATGGTGAGACGAAAAGGAGCATAGAATGATTCCAGACGAAGAAACACCGGGTTTTGAAACCCAAAAACTAATCTTCAAATTCCTACCAACCGAAGCGTGCGACAAGTGCCACGGAATGGGAACGCTACCATCCAAAAAACGCTACCGCGTCTCAGCAATCACGAAACGCAACTCATTCAGAGCTGCACACTCAGACCCCATGACGAAACAGGAAGCCCAGTTGTTTCTGCAAGACTTGGAAGTTAAGATTAACACGCCACGTGTTCGCGCGGTCGCTATCGGAGATAGTCTCGTTATGGTAGAAGAAATCGGATATATCCACATAGAAGAGGAGGATGAAGAATGACATCCATCGCTTTAATCGACCTTAACAGCCGCGTACGCGACGCTTGCACCAACGTCATGCGCAGGATGGAAACAGCCGACCTAGCGCGCCCAGCAGCGCTTACCAGCGCAGCATCCCTAGCCTACCGACTACTCTTCAACGGGCTAATGTCCGAACACAGCTACGGGCCGGATGATGCTCTGGAGTGGGCGACACGCAGCACGCGGGCTGTAATCACCATCCGGGAACTCGCCACGGAATACCGTATGCTTTCCGAAACGAGTGAAGATTACGACACGCGGGGCGTGTTACGGGATGTCGCTATCGCGCTGAATACTCTTGCGCACGAGATTCAACATCCGCGTGTAGAACCGGAACCAGAGCCGGAACCGGAAATACCTCCGCTCACTACGCGCTCTACTATGATCGACTGGGACGACGACATCAAAGAAGCATACCAAGCCGCTGTTAAGAGTCTCAATGAGGCCGCGGCCATTGTAAAAGAAAAGCAGAATGAACAATACGTGGAAGTTTTCTCTCAACTGTTACGGAAGGCGTGCGCGAGCCAAGAGTTCGCTAACGCGACCAGTAGGGGGAAGCTGCTACAGCTTACTGAGGCGGCTGTGATCGTCGAAGGCGTAGCGTGGCAATTTCAGGGAATGTGGTATGAGACTTATGATCCTGAAAAGGAGGACGTTATTCAGTATGCGCGGGATGAGCTACGCGAGCTTGCGCGCGTCATCCGAAACTCTATGCCAAGCGACGACACGGATCAGTGACCTATAACACTATAATAGAATATTGCGGGGACGCTAGACGCAAACCAACACGCTATGATACAATCATGGCAGAGGGACGCGCCTAGCGTCCCCGTATGTTTTACACACCAAACAGGAAGGACACAGGAAACCATGACAAAACAAACCAGCACCCCGGGATACTACACGATCCCAGAACTAACAGACAAAGACCTAACCAGCCTCAAGTACCCGGTACACGTCGCCAAGGTAACATCACCGCACATCGCAACGCTCTACGCCGAAGGTAGCCATCTTGCCATGACAAGCTCCGCGCCGGATAGTGTGGACTTCGATCTAATCAAGCAATTCTGCATGTTGTCCCGGCAAGAAGAACAACTCCTATACGACTTTTGCAAGAAGCATAATGTTAGCGTGTTGTGTGAAGTACGCGCACCAGAATATAATCTCATGCGCTGGCAGAAGTCTACTATCAGGCCGCTTCTCGTATGCCACAACTACGACGGCAGGACCGCTGATCCTAGACTAATGGTCACGCTCCACTCAATATACTCGCTAAGATTCAACAGATGGGCAACCATCAGCAGCGATACTTGTACCGTAACAGAGAACGTTAGTCTTAGTCTTGCTATCGACCTAGCCAAGCAGGAGACGGACACTCCCGGTATCCTTATCAAAGATAAAACGGGGAAAACGTACCGCGTGGACAGTGAAGAATGGCAGTGTCGCAACAAGCTCCTATGGGACTTGTCTGAGGACTTGCGGGAAGGTCGCTTACGTAGGCTCACTTACCCGCGCCTAGACGAAAGGGAAGAATACTACCGGGATCGTATGCGGAAAACGTTAGAGGAACGCCCGCAAGTATGGCAAGACCTGCAAGAAGGTCGCACTCCACTATGGGCAGTATTCCACGCCTTACGGGACGGTCACGGTACGTATGATACGCATAAGCTGATGGAGAAAATGTACCCCGACCTAGAATAAGAAAGAAGCGCTCCCGCCACAACAGGCAGGGGGCGCTCTTCTATACCCGCTTTAAAACACCTAGAAGCCCCATAGAAGCCCCTAACAGGCCAAGGTAGCACCCAGTTACAGGGAGCATGGTGAAAGGCCGTCAGAACGGCTTACAATAAGCGCAAAAAGAAAAGCGTGAGAGCACAACCACACACAGCCGTACCCCCACGCTATATCCTCTTACCGTTTTAAGCATCCCCGTTCAACACATCACACATCAGCTGAGGGGCCTTCAATAATACGCGGTCAACCACGCTCACATCACACTGGAACCGTGCGGCAAGCTCAGTACGAGTCCAACCACACACATACTTCAACACAAGCATCTGCCTCCACATGGGAAGCAACGCTCTCAACCCGGCCTCCACGTCAACAACCACGCAAGACAAGTTACCAACATGCCCCGGATCACGCTTAGCGCGCGGCATACCCGGCTCCACGCGCGGCACATCCTCACCAATAGGACCATCAAAACCATGCTGACAGAAAACAAGTGGTAGCGCGGCACACACCATGCCCGGCGTATAATAGTCACCCACGAAACATCCCGTCCTCCCCAACATACAGTCCAGACGGAACCTCACGCTGAGACAAAGCCATATCAGGACGACCCTTGCCCTTAGCACGCTTATAACCCGCAAGGCAAGCCCAACGGAAATGATTCCCCAACCCCGCCACGCCAGCGCGCTCCCAACTCTTAACAAGCAGACGCGGATCACGCATCGTATCAAGCCAAGCCCAACCCAACAACTCCAAGAAATCGCAACGCAAACGCCTACTAGCGACCCAACAGCCACGACACAGGCCATAACCAACAGCATCCTCAAACGATGCGAAACTATCACGACGCTTCTCCCCAGCACTATAAGGCATGATACGCAAAGCATCCTTCACCCGCTGCTCATCAACAGTACCGAAGCCATGCTCAACCCCTGCAACACTCTTCATAATTCTTATTCCTTTCCACCGTGAACGAGACCAAGAAGAAACTTCCTGCCCTTCTCAACCAAAACACTATTAACATCCATACCACGCGGTACCGGAACACGCACGCAATCAATAATATTCTCAGAAACAGACTCAAACAACCCGTCCCCAGCCGTGTCCCCGTCACCCCACACGAACACGCGGCAACCATCAAACAAACCAGCATAACGCTGCTTCCAATTATTCACGCCCGGCACGCCGACAGCGTTAAGACCGCACGCGACGAGACTCATCGTATCAATCTCACCCTCACACACATGCATGTCGCCAAAACCCTGAGTAGCCCTGAGATTAAACAACGTCGTATGATCCCCACCACGCATACTATAACGTGGATCAGCATCAGGACGCAAGTTACGGAACCGCATACCAACAACATTCCCAGCACAATTAAAATAAGGGATAGACAACCAGCCTTGGAACCTTTCGTCGCCGGGTAGTGGTTCACCAACCAGCCCTATTTCCACGCTGCCCACGACGCTTTCCGGGATACCCCGAGTCCCCAAATACTCTATTGCCGCTGCTTTCCCAGCCGGGCCGCTGTACGCCTTCATACGCGCCGCGTTTTCCGTCAAAACCGTATCCCCAATCGGACGCAACAAGTCTAGCATCCTTCCAATCACACCCTTCCATAAGCTCAATAAAACGCCACCCAGCACCCTGCTCACCACAACCAAAACACTTCCACACGCCCTTCTCCAAGTCTACACTCAAAGACGACTGACTGTCAGCGTGGAACGGGCAGGGCATAAGGAAGCGGCGACGCGCCGTGTCAAAACCATAATGCCTGAAACAAAACTCTAACAAGTCCTTATGCTTCACAGCCTTACTGTTTGACATAGCGCGTCACCGCCCCTCATTCTTTTTGCCGCCAGAGTACCACCGCCACAGGCGGCAATACCTAGTATATCACTCTCGCTTACGGTTAAGCAAGTCAGCAAAATCCTCCACCCGGAAGATCACCCACCCTTCCTCAACCCCCTTACCGCGCGCCTTAACCACAGCGATAGGAAACACATCACTATTTTCCAGACCACGGTTAGCCGCATACAAAGCACACTCTGTACTAGCCTCATTCAAGTAGCGCGGAATCTCAAGACGCTTACAATTCTTAGCCTCAATCACAAACCGCACGCCATCCTTGTTGCGCACAACCATATCCCCCTCATCCAAGGAGCCTAGCTGCCTGAGCGCTTCCACGTCACAGCCCTTACCGCGTAGGTAGTTTCGCACGTCTGTTTCCCATGACGTGCCTTTGCGTTTGTTAGGATTAGCCACATGCATCACCCCTTTGTTAGTCTAGTTCTGGGTTACAGCAGTCGCAACCAGACGGCAACGCCTGAGGAGCCGTAACGTCTGCCTCAATCGTATAATCCTCAATGAAATTAAGGAACGCGCGATGGTCAGCAACCTCAGCTTCCAGTTCCTTGACGCGCTTTTCCAGGCCGCGCACCACGGCCAGCGCCCGCCACGCAAGATCGTCCACTTCTTCAATGCGCCTACGCGCACGCGACGACCGCCAATCCAACAACTCTAGTTTACATTTAACGTCGCGCGTCCCCAAAAAAAACGCAAAACACAGGACGAGAAAACCCGCACTCAAGACGCAGAACGCGACCAGCCCAACAATACCATTCATAAAATAACCCTCTCCCTTCTAACGCTATCGTACCGGACCAAGCATCTTAGATTCTTCTTCGCTCATCACGAAACATGCTTTCCGATAACGTCACCAAGCGCGCCCAGAAGAATACTCGCAACCTGAACAGCGCCCCAAGCAGACAAGCCTCCAAGCGTCACAAAGAATCCTGCCACAAAAAACGTTCCAATAGTCATAATACTAGCCTCCAAAAATGTAGAACAAAAACCGCTTAAATTATTCCCGGTTAAACTCATCGTTAATCTTAGCCAAAGTCTCCTCAAGAGCCCTCTCAAAACGTCGATCAGCCCGAACAGCCAACACTATCTTCACAGTATCAACCAAAACAGCCCCAAACAACAGGCCAAGCAAAACCATACTACCACAAAACAAGAAAACATCCAACCCGCTCACCCCCTAACCGTTATTGCGAGCATCAAACCCGCCAAACCAAGTACGAGACGGATCACACGACAACACAGCAAACCGCTGAGCAGAAGGATCACACGTCCCTTCACGCTGCTTAACCACAGCCACGCGCATCTCACCACGCATACCCTCATAAGCAGGCGGCTTCAAACCCACAGTCAACACAAGCTCAGGCTTCTCCGCCACCCCGTTCTTAATCTCACTACGAGCAGGCGGCCTAGACGGGTCACTCACAGCCGCACTGCTTTTATCCGTAGCATGATGCAAAACAATACTCACACACCCAATCTGGCGAGTGAACGACGTAATGTCATTCATCACAGCCATCTGAGCTTGATAGTCCGACTCGCTCCCACTAAAATCCATAAGATTATCAAACACAACAACCTTAGGATACTCGTTGAAACAAGTCACGAAATTGTTTACCTGATCTTCCACGATATGCCAAGTAATCGGATTGCCATGACAGAACGTAATGTTGTTACGCGACAATGCAGACAGTAGGAAGTCAGCGCCTTCATGAGTTTCCATCAAGGCGTCAATCTCACGAGTGTTCTTACCCGTCACGATAGACGCGACGCGACTAGCCGCCGTAGACGCACTCATATCAGCACTAAAATACAATGTGGGAAGATTCCACTTAGACACCATGTACAACGCTAGGCCGCTTTTCTGGCTACCGCTACGGCCAGCAATCATAATCTCCTGACCGTAATGGAACCTGCAACCCAACCCGTACACGTCGTCAAAACCGGGAATGTGTGGAAGGTCCCGAGCGAGATTCTTACGAGCCAATAGGCCCCTGAAAGCGTTACCAGCCATAAACCTTTCCTCCTAAACTATGTCTCGCCGCTTAACGCTCCCACAACCACGCGGTAGCAGTAGCATGATTGTGGGAGCACGGCAGAGAAGTCCGAAAGATGCAAACAGAAGAATTGTTACGGGCTAGTAGGCGGGCATATCATCCTCAGCCGTATCCATAGCCGAAGCCAGCGTGTCAGCCAGCTCAGCACACTCCTTCACACCCTTATTACCCTCAGGCAACTCGTGAAGCACCCACGCGGGATTACCATTCTTTGTCGTAATCTTCTCAGCGCGGAACGGGCCAATAACCTTACCCATGTAATCGCGAGCAATACGAGTAATCGCCGTATCTGTACAAGTAACATTCAGCAGCTCTTCGGGACTGCCAGACACCATGCTTGCAGTGTCAGGGAACACGAAGAAGTCCCCCTCAATCGCATCACGCTCACCCCCCCTAGAAGAGACAGGCCCCTTCCAAGTGCGGGGAACAAAGATCAGGGCCTCACTGTTACCATACTTGGACAGAGAGAAGAAACCACCAGCGGGAGCAGCTTCGCTAATCGAAATACGAGACATAAATATCACACAACCTTTCCAAGTGTGAGGGGTAAAGAACCTTTCCAACCCCAAGAACAAAACTATCATAACACGCTTCCTGTAGCGTGTCAACACTTATCAGCCGCCAAATAATCCAGTAGGCTTACCAGACTCCTTAATAGCCTTAGCTCTCTCCTGCCACAACGGGACAAGCTCAGGCGTATTCTGGAACGTCAAACGACGATCCTTCCACAACTGCTTCATCTGCTCTTCCGTAGTAGCAGACTCCATAGCCTGCCACACCGTGATAGCAGCATCATTACCAATAATCTCAGCAGGGACACCAGCCTCAGCCTGAACGTCCTCCGCGCGACTACCATAATCCACAGGCTTATCAGAACCCTCTGAGATGAACCGGCCTCCTAGCTGGCCTGAGACGTTCGCTTGCGCGTGCCACGTGTCAGACGCGGCCAACACGGTAGACGCGAGAGGCAACTCGTCAACCTTACTAGCATCCCAACCCATAAGCTCCAACAGGCGCTCATGAACATCCCGAACAGAGCCTTTAACGACAATCCAAGGATCATCATACCCCTTACCAGCCTTCAAAGTCACAGTAACAGGAGCATCTTCCCCGTTCCACGGGGATTGTGTTTCAGTTTTCTTTCCAGCCACGCTTTTCTCCTTTCCAAGAACGTTAACGAACGATGTCAAGTCTTATAGTAGCGTACCCGCCATAGCCCGCGCAACCCGAACCGTAGGCACAGGGCCAAGCTCACCAGCACGCTTACCACCAACAGTAGCACAATACTCCCGCACAGGGCAACTAGCACAAAAACCAGAACCCGGGTTAGGGACAAACACGCCAGCCTCCATGCCGCGCATAGCCTGACCAAACCAATCCCCAACCAACAGGGCAGGAACGCGATCACGGTAATCATGCCACGCCTTAATATCACCATCAGCAGCAGACCAAAAACCAGCACGGTCAACAGTAAAACCACACTGCCCCAACAAAGCAGCATACACGTCCAACTGTCCCACACTAGACGGAACATTACCAGTCTTTAGGTCAACAATACAAATGTTCCCAAGGTTGTCTACCAGTACGCGGTCCACGTAGGCGACAGTGTTAGCCCCGCCAAGGTTGCCAGTCAGCTTAACTTCGATACCCGGCGCGCCATTAGCGTCAACAAACACTTCAAGCGAGCGCTCGTCAAGCCACTTGTCCCACGCTTCAACCATGAGAGGCCCGAAATGCTCACACCATTCCCGGTCCTTCTTATTAGGGCCACCGCCCTTGCCCAAGGTTTTCAACACGCGGCCAGACGCTTTAATCTCCATGTTAAAATGTTCGGCCTTTGCTACTTCACGGTCGAATGCTTCTTGGAAGGTCACTTCCTCAAACGGGAGTCCACAACGCTTCAAATCATGCTGCTCAGTCACATAATGAACAGCCGTACCCATAAGAGTAACCCACCATGTAGACTTGTCCAACCCAAACAAGCGAGACAACTCCCAACGCTTGCCACACTCGCTGTACGCGCTCACTGCACTATAAGACAAGGCGGCAATGTCCTTAACATTTTCGTCTTTCTTTTCTTCCATGAAATGTCCTCCTAAAAGAGATAGGTGTTTTCAACAAGACCAACACTAACATGTAACCGTTAAACGTGTCAATACTTGGGCATAAAAAAGAAGGGGTGGCGCAGCCTCCCGAAGGAAACCACACCACCCCAAAACAACACTAGGACACTGGCCGCGCAGCAGAAACATCCCCCACGCGAGTCCTAGACCTATACACGCAACCACACGACGAACACCTGTAGCCACGGAAACGGGACACGCCCACAACAACAGGCTCAGTCTCCACACGCTCACTGCTGCCACAAGCAGGACACGACAACACGTCGCCATCATACACGGCCAAAGACACGCCCATGCCAACGCCACACCACGGGCGCAAACGATCATACAAGCGCTCAGTCAACGTCACATCCCCACGGTTATAAGCCTCCATGCGTTGCCATGCTTCCATGTCGCCCTCCATGCAGGCAACCCAAAGGCCATGCCCTTCATGAACAACCTTATGGCCGATACCAAGGCGCTGAGACACGTAGTCTAGCTTGTTAGACGGGAATTTGAAATGCTTCTTAACCACACGCAACAAATCAACATGCTTGAAACGTTCCACAGGCGGAAGGCCAAGCATAACAAACTCCCTGTTCAAGTGCTTCACGTCATAGTTAATACCATTATACGTGACAATAATATCAGCCGCGTTCAACAGCTCCCACGCCGCACGAACCATGCCAGCATGACCACCCTTACCTTGGTCACTGTAGAACAGTGTTTGCTCGTCGCCGTACCATTTAGCGGCAAAACAAATCATCTTACCATCTTCCACAATTTGGTTGATGGCAACGTTCTGATCCCATAGTCCCCACACGTGAGCCACCGACGGGGAACACTCAATATCAATAGTCAAAATCTTTAAATCATGGCTGGACTCAACCTGCCCGCCAATCTTATTCCAAGTTTCACTGAATCCCACAGGAACATGCCCCCCTTCGATGTAGGCCGACAGTACTGGCAGAAACCTTAATCCCTTCAACCGCGAGCGCCCGCACAATCAGGCTATGCGGCACAGTAGGATCAGCCAGAATCTTCTCAAACTGGGCGCGATCAGCACCATCAAAACCACGCCTGATCACCTCCACGCGGCACGGCCTATTCTGAGGCTGTTCCTGACACTTCTTAAAACTCTCACTAAACCCCAAAAACCCCGCCTTCCTTTCCTTACTTAATACAAGTAGAGTCCCGCATGACGCGGCACCAACACGCACATAATACCACAAAACAATACTACACGCAAACAAGGCACCGCGCCACGCGGGAAACAAGCCCGAAGCCCTAGCGCTTCTCTTTACGACGATTGTCCGACTCGTCGTAAATGAAACTAGTCAGACGACGATTAATCTCATTCATCTGCCCCATCAAGTAGTTCGCGCGCTCATCAGCCAAAGCGTCACGCTTAGCCGACTCGCGGCGAATCTCCTCAATACTAGCCTTCAAACTCTCATTCATTTCCGTCATCTCTTCACGGAAATTAACAGTATGATTATTCGTCACCTGTTCGCGAGTCTGTTCAACGTGTTCCCCAATGCGCTCAACCTTCTTGTTGATACGCGCGCTGAAATAAGTGAAACCCGCAATCATCAAAGCAAACAAAGAATCATACAATCTCGCGTCCCCCAGCCAAGCCGAAAGGGACTGAACCATCAAAATACTAAGGGGAACGTGAAGAAACATCCTACGATATCACTCCCCGCCAGTCTTAGTCGCCGTAGGCGCGTGCTTAGCCACATAGTCAAACACGCCATCAACCGTAGCAACATCACCGGGATCGGCCTTAGCCCAATCCAACACGCCAGCAGCCTTCAAAACCGCATACACAGCCTGACCAGCGCCAAACACCACAAGGAACTGAGCAGTAAACAACTCCCAAGACGCAGGATACGCGCCAGCAAACCAGACCAACACGGACGCTACGACAGCAAACCCCAAGGCGATAAAGCGCTTAGTCTTGCTCGTCCATGACGCGCGCTGCGCGACATGCTGGACCACAGGCCAGATCACGCCTACAAGGATAGATACGACAAAAGGATCAATATGATAACCCAACATTAAGCAACCCCTCCTAAAATATTGTTAAACAAACAGTAAAACAGTGGGGCATGTCACGGCTTCTCGGCACCAGCCTCCACCGACCGGACAAGACGCTCAGTCTCAGGCCCCCAAATACCATCCACGTTAGCGCCCACAGCCTCCTGAATGAGCTGGACACAATTATCGTGAGCCGACATGCTATTATCGCCCCAGATACCGTCCACTTCAGTACCCACAACAGACTGAGTGAACTCTACACCGTAGGGGAACTGGACACCACCCCAGTTAGAAGCCTTGCGAACAGCGTCAACACGCTTATCAGTGTCAGGCCCCCACACGTTATCAACATCCGCACGGACAGCAGCCTGAACAGCGCGACAATCAGTATAACCACCCTCATGAGACGTTGCACCTTCATAGCGCAGGTAGCAATCCCACGGGTAATCATAATAAGGCTTCACAACAGTCTCGCGGTCAGTCTGATCCCCAGACTCGCCCCCAGCGATATCCCCATTCTCATCAATCGACGCTTGAGCCAGAATACCCCAGTCAACCAACAGCGCAACATGATTACGGTGATTCAACAGAATGTCACCCGGCTGAGGGTACCCGTTATTAGGCAACTGTCGCCAGCCATGCTTACACAACTCAGAAGCCATGTTACCCGTATAGGTAGCGCCACCCGTATCAAACCCGCACTCGCGCAACACTGCAATAATCAGGCTAGAACAGTCAGCTTCGCCGCCCTCACGCACATCCCAACGATTCCACTGATCGTAACCAAGGTTGCCATACGCGCACAGCCAGCGAACGCGGTCAATAAACTTTTGCAAATCTGCCATACTATTTTCTCCATTCATCTTCTTCTTACAAAGGACACGGCACAGCGGGCCAACCCCAAACAGGGCCAGCCCGCCACACCCCGCAAAAACCCCGCTACTGTTCGGTAGCCGGGAAAGCCTGAACCATAATACGATTCAACTCGCTAGACTGAACAAACTGAACAGTACCACCATTAGACTGAGTATCACGCGCCCTGTAGCCCTGCACAAGCGCCTCAATCTTCGGAGTCACATTAGCATCAACATAACCAAAACACGTAACCGACTGAGACTGAGAATCCTCATGGTCCCACGCAGACGACGACTTAGGGCCACCCTCACCGCCGATACGCAACACAAGATTCACGTCACCAACGACACGCCCCCAACCAATCACCGTCGCATACACCAAACGACGATACGGCCTTGCGGGAAGGCTACCAGAACCAATCCACCTGTACTCACCGTTATTCACATGAATCTCATTCGTCAGACCGAATACCGAGACGCTAGTCTCAACCTCATTGACAGGCTTCAAAACCCAACGGCCATCCCCAGACTTAGAACCATCCGCAATGTACAGCAAGTGTTCAATGCTGAAGTACCACGGTTGAGCGGTTGTCGCGCCCATGCCAGCATCCTGAGCCTGAGTCAAAATCTCACGAGCCTGACTCACACTAGAAGCACGAGTCACCGTGCCCGCCGTCTCAAACGCCTTACGGAACGAACCCAACAAGTCATCAGTACCATCAGGCAGCACCATACCACGTAGAGTCTTACTCCCCAAAACAAACCCCCTCTAAGGTCACAGATGCCAGCGAACAGGCGGAATCATGATACGAGACACGTTAGGCTTAACCCTGATACCCTTATCCAGTTTCAGGCCGAAAGTCCCGTCCGGCTTGATAACGCCCTGAGCGAAGTGCGGGAAATTATCTTCAGTAATAACAACCGTGAAATGCACCCACTGTTTCGGACGATACCCCTCAGGAATAATGTTCCACTGGTACCACGTATTCCCGGTGTAATTCCACTCGCTATTCTGACGCACCCACTCGCCACCAAACAAGTCAACGATCTGAGCAGTCTTGACTAGCTCGAACTCGCGTGGTTCGCGTCGCCAGTCGCGGTCAAGGTCACGGAACGCAGCACGCTTCTCAGTGTTCCCGGTCTTAGACTCAACATAGGCGTTAGCCGCGTCAAGAATATCCTTCCAGTTAGCATAAGTAACTTCTGAACCCTCCTGATACGATACCCTTTCAGCAAAAGCCACAAGGCGCTCATACTGTGGCGTAATAGCGTTCCCCCGAATGTCCCGCGTTCGCATATTCGTCAATTGCAAGCGCGGGAAATAACTCTTGCCTCCATAGAGATCAGAATTAGCGGTCAACAGGATAGCGTGCTCATGTCGCTTACCATTATCCGCCTGACTAGGGCTCCTCAGCGAGATAACCGGAATGCTGTCAGCATCCCCAGACTCGACATGCAATTCCAGATCAGCATCATTCTTGGGACGCAACACCATAGAGCCGCCGTCAATCGTCGCACCCTTCAAAGTCTTACCCTCAATAGTGTCAGCAAGCAAACTGCCACTAATCTTTGCCTTACCTGCAACAATCTCATCAGTAGTAATCTTACGGAAAGTAGCCAACTTAGCCTCCAACTCCTCACTAGCAACAATATGACGCGCCCCCACAGTGCCACCAGCAATCAAATCACCTTTAATCAAAACCTCACCGGCACGCAAACGCCCGGTATCAACAGGCCCCTCAGCAGCAGCCTTCACGCGCTTAGACATATCCTCCAGACTCTTGCCCAGCTTATCGCCCTGAGCCTGAATAGCCTCACCCGTAGCCCCCAAAGCAACAGTCTCCCCGCCGCCAGCCGAACCGCCAGCCAACAGGCCGGTAGGGACAAGATCATCATTCACCTGAACAAGAACCTCACCCCCGACAGGGAAAACGCCGCCACCATGCGGGACGCTCACAATGTTCCCCTCCACGCCAATCTCCACAAGCGCACGCCCGTCAGCTTCAGGATCAGGCCCCTTGAACACGCCGGGAACAACGCCGCCACCCATACCAGTACGCAACGCGCGAACCTGACTGTCACGGAACTTCTTAAAATCCAAAACAGGAATAGCCACTATATGACCCCCTCAATATCAATACGCATCGTCTCCACGCTACCATCCAAAGGCATACTGTAGCCCGACACGCTACCAATAACATTGCCAAGATCAGAGTCTACACTAACCACATCCCCAATGTCAATACGATAATCAGGAACCATAGTAAAAGACTTCACGCCACTAGGAGAAAAACGCCTCACTGCCAGACCAGCAGCCCTATCCACATCATACTGTCCATCAGCTGCCTTAGCCTCAACAACCTCAGTCACAACCCCGTATAGGGATTTGTCGAACGCGCCGTCAGCCCAAGCCTCACTCCACCAATCATGCTTAACACTATGACTATGCTTACCATCAGTCTTAACACTCTCAGTCTTGCTACCGACAGCCAGCCAGTGATTAGGGTGAGTGTGTGTCCACTTCGCGTTAGCTTCCAACACGAGACTACCGTCCGCATAACGAGCATCAACCCTGGAAGAATCAGGCTGTACAACATGCAACGCGCCATCCTCCATCACCCTACCAACAAGACCGTAAGACGACAACAAGGACTCTACCGCATCAGTACGAGACCGCCCCCAAGCAAGGCCACCCGGCAAACCCCGGTCAGACACGCCATCCAACACCACGCTCAAATACGGGTAACACAAGCGCTCCAACTCAGTACGCAAAGTAGAACCAGCGGGCGGGCTAGACGGGAACGGGAAAGGATCATCCGCAAGACGCTGCATCAAACCCTTACACGTAACATTCACCCCACCCTCACGAGTAGGCGACACCTCCTGAATAAGAAACCAGCCACGATCCACAGTAAACCTAGTGCCATCAGACAAGTCCACGTCAACAAGCACGTGCAAAGTCTGGCCCATAGCCGCAAGAGGACTCCACTCATCCACAGGAATAAGCGTACTATCAAACTGTAAGGTCAGTGTCTCTGACCGTGATACGCCCGTAGACACGTCTAGACGGGCTTTTAACGGGCTTAAACCCGTTGCCAGTACGTGAGGACCGCGAGCGCTATCAACGCGCGCAGAAACCCTTCCCGGTGTCGCAAACACGCGACTATCAACATTCGCAGGCGCTCTCACAACGCACCACCCAACCTGTTCACCAAAGTCTCATACGACCAGCCAGCAGTCCACTTATACCCAAGGCGCGTAGCTTCATTCCACGTAGCAGCCCCGCCAGCAAAACCCCCGGAAAACGCAGACAACTGCAACACTGGAAAAGGCTTCTCAACCCACTCAATATCCACCCTGTGAACACCCTGAGTATCCACGCGCGACACCGTAACCTTACTGATAAGCACGCAACGGACCTGAGGCACACCCAAAGCAGGACGATCCAACGCAACACTCACCAAACCACGAGACTCCAACACCTGCATGAAAGACTTAATCAACTCAGGAGACGACTCCAACCACACGCGGCAACCACCCTCACGGCGCGCCGTACCAAACCGTACCACGCCATTAGAGAACTCGCTCACCCCGGTATCGCTAGTCCAATCATCCGTAGGCCCCTCATAAAAGTCCACAGCAACCTGAACGCCGTCAACACTAGTAAACAACGCGCCACCCTCACGACACTTAACCGTGCGAGTCAACGCAACCTGCTTACCAGCAAACTTATATGTTACAGCTACGCCGGGCGGCGCAAAAATATCAGACACATAAGCCACCCCGCCAGAATTATTCTCAAACACAACACGACCAGAGTCTGTTTCCAGTTTGCCACGGCCTTCAACCTTAAAAGACGGCAACCCGGTCACAGTGTTAATCCAGCCAGACAATACTGCCACAAGCAACCACTCCCCTCTCCATAAAAACTAGCGCACAAAGGGTGCGCACGTCCCACAGCATACCACAAGACATGCGCACCCCTAACGCCATCAGCCGTAGACGGCCTCAAAACCAGCCTCAACACGACTATCCGCAACATCCGACACATAAGCCGGGAAACTCTCACCATCAACAGTCAAGTTAATCTTCGCCCCATTCAAAGACGAAGGATCAATAACCGCGCTAACAGTCAGATTCTCCTTAAACTCAGCATTAACAGTACGGAACGGACGCACATTAGCAGCCTTAGACTCCAAAGCCGCCACAGAATTCTCAGCCACACTCTCAGCAGCACTAACAGCCAAACGCCCCTCACGCTCAATACCCTGAGCAAAACCCTCAGAGAACGAGAAACCGAAACGGCGAGTAGCCTTAGAAGGAGAGTTAACCTCCAAAGCGTGCTTCATGATCGACAACGCCGCGTTAGCGACATTCTCAGCAGCAGAAGTAACCTTCCACTTGTTGCCATGAATACCATCAGAGAACCCCGACGCAAACGAACTACCAGCACTCCACGTGGACACGCTATTCAAGCCATTCACGCCACTATTAGCAGCAGACTGACCAGCTATAAACACGTCATGGCTACGATCCGTACCAGCAATGAAACTGTTGATAGACGCAACGCCAGCGTTATTCCACTGAGGCTTCACAGCCTGCAACCCAGCCACACCCTGACCAGTCACAATACCAGCCGCATTACGAACAGCATCCATACCACTAGACACCCCGTTAGCAAACCCGAAAGCAGACTCAGAGCCAGCGCCCTTGAAAGCATCAACACGAGTGTTACCTTCCTTCTGCCACTGGCCGACAATGTTACCAGTCAAAGGATCAACAGCATCCGGGATAGAATACAAAGCCCCGTCACGGAACTGGAGCATAATCTTCCCGCCCTCATCTCGCATCGTAATACCAAGATCAGACAAAGCAGACTGCAACTGATCCGACGTAGTAGCCTTCAACACCTCAGAAGCATCCACGCCCTCCTGAGAAAGAACGTTAGACAGCGAACCGCGCAACCCCTCAAAGTTACGACGAATCACATCGCTACCCTCCAAAGCGCCTTGAGCGTTAATAGCCTTCAAACGGTCCATGCCAGACTGGGCCTCAGCAGCCAAAGTGTCATTAGCCTTCCGCAGCTCATCCCGAGCAGCTTCCCCACCTTGACGGTATTTATCCGCAAGCTGTTGAGCATAGTTAGCGCCAAACTCAGTATGCTGCAACGTCTCGATAGCCTTAGTATCAAAACCGGCCTTCATAAGAGTATGTAGGTTGTTAGCGAAGTCAGCCTGAGCCTTCTGCTGCTCCCGCAACTTCTCCAAGTAATCGTCAACACTCTTAACAGCCTCACCAGAAGCATCACGAGAAGCCTTACCCACATTAGAGAAAGCATCACTAGTCTTAGCAAGAACGTCAACGCCCTGAGAAGCCCGACTAAACGTCAACCCCCAACGAGACGCAGACTTATCCAAAAGCCCATTCAACGCACCCAACGTGCGGTTACGCGCCTCCAAAGCATCCACGTTATCACGAGCAATACTAGCCGTGCCAGCCATTGCAATGTTCAACAAAGATGCTTGGTCAGTAGACTTACCCATCTGAGCGGCATACAACTCCAACTCGCTACGCAACGCGGGGCTATCCTGCAACATGCGAGACAACGCAGCGCGGATATCGTTAGCAGGAACGCCAGCAGCACGCCAAGAATCAGCCAAAGCCTTCATATTCTTAATAGCAGCAGGCCCATCCTTCTGAGCAAGCTCATTCAGACTGTTAGCAAAGTCACGAGTCTTATCCGCAAGGTGAGAAACCTCAGCAGAAGCAGCACTACCATGCTTATCAATCCAACCAAAAATACCAGACTGGCTACCACCATTCTTAGAGTACTGCTCCAAGGACGCTTGAACAGAGTTAATCTTACCCTTCATCGCTGTAGGCAGTGACGCTAGGTTAGTCAAGTCCCAGAAGCCGCCACCCTGATACATCGGGGCAGTAGAAAGCTTAGTAGCCTCTTCCCGAATCTTACGGAAATCAGTAGACATGTTATAAGCAGCAACATGAACCTTCTCCTGAGCCTGACTCAAAGTAGAAGCAATACGCTCAGTCTGCTTCCCCACATTCTCACCAAAACGCTGACTATCACGCTCCAACAAGACAAACGCAGCAGTCACCGCGCCTAGTGCGATAGTAATCGGAGTAGCCAAGCCCGTGAGCGCAGTCAAACCGCCGCCCACCTTAGACAAGCCCTTACCAGCCAAACCAGCAGCCCCGCCCATCTTACTCATGTTATCGCCCGTGAGAGAAGCCCAACGAGCAAAATCAGACAACCTCACGCCAGCCTTATCAACCACGCCCAGTAGCGCGGTAACAGGCCCGCTAACAGCCTTCCAGCCCTTAAACGCAAGGAACCCGCCAACCATAAGCTCAGCAGCCAAAGGAACCTTCGTAAACGCCTCAACAACCCGCAAACCAGCCTCAGCCAAACGAGTCAACAACGGGGCAACCTTCTCAATAGAATCAGCCATACGCTTACCCAAAGACAAAGACACCCTAGACAACAACGGCTCCAACTTCACAACAGCCGTAGACAAAGCCCCAAGCGTGGAAGCAATAACCGGCCCGAAGCCGCGAGCAAACGAACCAGCCACACGCAACAAAGAACCCAAGCCGTCACCCAGACGCGGCCAAACCTTATCCAAACTACGCACGCCAACGGCTAGATCAGCGAAGAACTGCCTCAAACCAGTCTGGAAAGCAGTAGACGACAAAGCCTTAAACAAGCCACCAGTCAAACCCCCGGCAGCAGCACCCATGTCCCCGGCAGCCACCCTGAAAGTCTCGCTAGTGTTACGCCAGAAAGCGTTCCACTCGCCACCAACTGATGTCTTAAACTTACCCCAAGCCAGACGCGCACCATCCAACACGTTCTTAAACCCGGTAATAAAACCCTGAGTACGAACAATATCAGCCGCGTGCTTCAAGCCGCCAGCCAAAGCGTCAACCGTAGCACCGCCAGCTTCACGAGCAACAGCCGTCAAACCAGAGAACAACCGGCCAGTCTGATACAAAACCTTCCCAAGTGCTTGAAACTCTCGCATACCATTATCAAGAATCTCCTGAAGCTTACCAGTACGCTCAGCCTCAGTAAGCCAATCAGCCCACTTATCAGTAGCCCGGCCAAGCCAGCCCAACAAATCCTCAAACGCGCTAGTGCCCACATCGCCCAAGACGCGAAGAACCTTAGCGAAACCATCACTATGCTTAGCAAGCTCCTCCATAGCGCGGCCAGTGTGCTCAAACTGGCGTTCCATAGCCGGACCGACAATCTTCTCCAACGACACCAACACCGACGCGAAATGCTCACCAGCAGCCTGAGACGTACGCTTCAAACCATCACGCAAACGCGGGAACAGGCCAGCATAAGCCTCCTCAAAACGCCCCTTAGCCTCACCCCAAAACGAAGAACCCATCTCCTTAGACAAGCCCTTAAAATCATCCTTAAGGTGCGTAATATGGTCACTAATGTTCTTCAACGGAACAACAAACGAAGCCGCCAGAATACCAGCCGCAACAGCCATACCCGGAACCATAAGCCCCACAGCCTCAGCAGCCCGAACAATACCCGCGCCAATAGTCAACGAATGCATAGCCAAAACAGACGCAGCAGACGCAGCCACAGCCAAACCAGAAGCCATAAGACCAATAAGCGGCACAGCCTTATCCATATTCTTAACCATATCCCACAAGCGCGTAGACAAATCACGAGCAAGACGGAAACCACTCAAAGCATCCAAAGCAGTCTTAGCAGCAATAAAAGCCTTACTATCAACAATAGGCTTAAACGACACCCACCTGTCACGAGCCAACAACGCAAGACGCGCGCCAGTAATATACCGGGCAGAATGATCCAACCCAAGCTTAAACTCTAGCTCAGTCTTATCCCACTGGCGTTTAAAGTGACGCAACTCGCGGCCAATCCTACGCAAATCCCCACGATCCATATTAGGCTTAATGTCAAACTCGAAATTATCATGAGCACCGAAAGCCTTCTCACGGATACGGCGACGAATCCCGTCCAACACAGAATCCAAACGGCCAGACTTAACCTCGCTATCAAGGTCAACAACATACTTCCAATTCTGGCGGCGGCCAAACTCTTCACGAATCCGGCCATCAGCCTCAAGAAGCTTATCAACAGAAGAGCCAGCAACCTCAAACTCAACCTGCCCACGATACTCCTTCTTAAAGAAGCCGTCCAGCTCTCCACGAATCTGGCTCTTCCAATCGTCAGCCGGGTAAATCTGAATCTGAGCCTTCTTGCTCTCCAAAGCCTCCAAGAACCGGGGCAGCTCATGTTCCCAAGGGAAATAGTTACCACTCTTAGACGCAATCGGGTGAGCCTCAAAAGCCTTACCCTCAAAAATAGCGCGATGCTTACGACGCAACACGTCAAGACTCTTATCCAAATCACTGAAAGAATGCTTCAACCGGCCAGCGCGCTCAGCCTCAACCTGAATCTTCTCACGCTCCAGTTCAGCCAGACTCTTAGCCACATTCTGCTGATCCAACTCCAAGCGCACCTCTTGAGTGACAGGACGCAGGCGGCGCTCAATCTCACGATGCAACTCGGTAGCGCGTTGCGCGGCCCGCTCCTCCTCAAGCTCAACCTCAACATTTATAGGATCAAGCGACTTCTCTAGCAGTTTAACCTGACGGCGCGTCTCATGCCACATCTCAGCCGTAGCCGGAAGAATCTTAACAGCAAGCCACGCAATCTCAGGAACACTCTCTCCACCAATATCAATAACATCAGGCACTAACTATCCCCCCCCCACGCAACAAAAAAGGGGAAGGCCACCACGCCGGCAACCTTCCCCTATATACAATGACAACTATTCGTCGTCGAAATCAACTTCTTCCCACTCAACAAGCCCCAAAGACTCGCCCCATGAGACCAACTCGCGCAAAGACAAGCCCTCAGACTCTCGCCGCACATCCTCAGCAGTCTTAGCCTTCGGACGCGGATACGGCTCAATAGGAACCTTCCCACCGGCAAGTCCCTTCATCAACGCCTGAATCAAATCATACGTGTCCTCCAAGACCACGGTATCCCTAGTCCTACCCAAGAACCTATTGTCACCCAGCTTCTTAGCCACGTAACGCGATCCGACAGGCAGCTCATCAATAAGCTTGACAAGCATGGCAGGCGGCGGGTAGGTGCCGACAGTCAGAGTCTTAACAATATCAATATTGTAATGCTCTAACATGTCAGCGCACACTTCCCACAAGCAGCCGTCAAGAGCCTTTTTAAGGGCTAGGCTTCCCCCACCTGAGTAACCTTAAAATACTTGGCGATCAACGTCACCAAGCCGCCCGGAACCTTAGTAACAGACTCCAAAACCTTACGAACCTTCGGCGTATCCCCGCCCGCAAGAAGAATAAACAACTCAGTATAACGCTCAAGAAGCTCACCCATGTTAAACCCGCGCTCCGTATCGTCCTCATACTTGCCGATACGCAGCAGCTTCTCATAACGATCAAACTCGTCTGCATCAAGCAACGCGATATTACGCAAACGCACGCCACCAACCACGAGCGACGGGCTATTCTCTTCTACGAGTTCCTGCAAATCTTCAACGTTAATTTCAATCGACATAAAATGTCCCCTTTCCTAGAAATAACAAACGTGTGAGTCTACCCCGAAACGTGGGGCACCACCGCACGGATGCAATGATACCCCACGAACGGAAACAATGTCAAGCCGTAACCTTAGTCGCAGCAGACATCTTAAACGAATTACCCTCAGAATCCTGCAAGAACGTAAACTTCAAAGGCATCTCAATGAAACCATCCTTGTTAGTAGGAGTAAAATCACCGTTACCCACGACAGCAACCTTACGGCCACCCATCACAAGCGCCATATCAGCATCACGAGCAATCATCAACAGGGCCAGTTCCTCAGGCTTAGGAGCCGTAGGAGCGTTAATGTAACCATTCGCGTCAACAGTCGCGTTAATACCAAAGAACCGCTTAATCGAATCCTCATCGAACTGAACCAGCGCGCCTTCAGCAGACCACTCGATAGACGTGGACTTCACGCGGAACTTCTCAACCTGCAACGTAGACTTAGTGGAAAGCTCTCCACCAGTCTTTGCAATCTTAAGTCCAGTCTCGCTAGACATGTGGCCGATAGGCTTCCACGCCGTCAAAGCCGCAGTTTTCTTAGACGCGGAAACAAGATCACCAACCTTCGGCAAAGCCGTATTCGCGTCAGCAATGTACACGTCGAAAACCTCACGCGACATCACCTTATCATCAACCAAAGCACCATTAACTGCCATAAACTATCACACTCCAAACAAATATATTACTTACGATGAATAACCCGTACTCGCATCCACGCTTCATAGCGTTCAACGAACTGAGGCAAATCCTGATACTGAACGGGACCACTAGCGTCCTGCCAGTCAGACCTACGCAAAGGCTCCATAACCAGCTTAGACCAGACAATAACCTGACCATCACCCACGCTATCCCCACGCAGCGCAGCATCCTTCACAGCGTTAACAGCCGCCCAACACAAGTTAGCAGCGTCAATATCAGCATCAATACCCCGACAAAACGAGTGAATATTAAAACTAAGAATATCCGACTGGTCACTCGTAGGCGACTGACCTTCGCTCACACGCGCGCTAGACACCAACACGAAAGGAAACTGAGGATTCTCCTCCACGCGAGACAACACGCGAACATAACCCGGCAACACCTTCCTGAGAATACCGGGAATAATATCCTCAGCCAACAGCCTTCGGCCCGCTAGACGTTTAAAATTCTCATCCAGACACGATCACCCCCGATACTCTATGCCCGCACGCAACGCCCCCACAGGGCGGCGCGCGTTAAACCACTGCCTGATCAGCCTGCCAGTTTTCTTATCAACACGATACCTGTATCCAGCCGGATACCCATACTCGATAGCAGCAGCAGCATGGCGGCCACGCTCATCAGACAACCCAAAATAGCCGTCCGTAGAACCAAACATGACCACGATACGGCTATGCCCCTCACGTTCGTGCGCTTTCAACACGCCCTCAGCGACCTGAGCGCGCTTAACAGTCTCATCACGCACAGCAGCCTTCACAATAGGCATGTGAGAAACAACCTTATTCAACCGCTTAGGTGTCATCAACATTCCAGCCACAAGCACCACTCCCCTCTTCTACAGGTGATCCCAGTCCTCATAAGCCCCGCTAGGCGCATTGTTATCAACCGCGACAGCCTCTTGCTCAACAGCGTCATGCACGCGCGCAATATCGCCGCCATGAGACGGGTGAGCCGTCATCTCCCAATGAGACGTGCGCCTAGTACCACGCTTAAACACGGGCGGGGCGCTAATATCCCACATGCGGCCATCGAAGCTGATCTGAGTCCAAGGCCCAACAGGAACGTCCTGCCCCGACTCGTGCCCCGTATAACGCCGCATCAAGTCAGCCAACACTCTACCACCCTCCGCTATGGGGGACACGTAGAACTTGACTTCCTCATTAGTCAACTGGCCGGGAATCTCGCCCCTAGAAGTAGCCAAAGACTGGTAGCTCATGCGCACCGCCACCGCCCCATCAGTCTTATAAGTATTCCCGCCCATCGGGATAGTAGCGTCTTGCGGGACAACAACACGATTGCCCCGCGAATCCGTAACAATAAACCTTGGATACAAGAAACCAATCTGAAACGGAATCAACCCGTCAAGCCTGCCACGCCTTTTACGTCCAACAGCCATAACGCATCACAACCGTTCTTCAAAGAATGCGGAAGCTAACGCCGTGGCCGGAGCAGCAGCGGGAACCGGACTAACCGCAACATTAGGCGTAGTAGTCTGGTCAGACGTGTTAGGCGGCGTGTACAAGAACGTAGACACCGCGAACATAGAAGAACGACCGCGCCCCGCACAACGACGCACAGTCTCCTTCTCATCCTCAGTCAAAAACACCGTACCAGTCTTTTCCTGCAAGTCCGTATAATGCTCAGTCTCATCCCCCGCGCGACTAACAGTCACCCCGTCGATAAGGTTCATGAACCGGGACACACTGTTACGGACCACTGTCTTAACGACAGGCGGCACGTTCATAGGATTCCAATTAGGATTCCCCTCATGCCGCACTAGGTTAGACGCATCAACAATCGCAGCCCTAGCAACCTCCCTATCGCGGCTAGACAGCGGGAAGGGAGACCGCACCTCCAAGTCCTCCAACGTAACCAAACCAGTTTCATTAAAAGAAGCCATTAAGCCTCCCTCCCCACAATCCTATGCCACACTACCGTCAGGCGTTAGCCTTCTCAACAAGGCTCTTAGGACGTGCCTTCAAGCCCAAGCCTGTAGCAACAGCATCCTTATCGGTACCAGTTGCGAAGAACGAGTCAGCAGCAGTATCGCCCATCGTGAGCTTAACCGCACGGATGGCGTACTTGTCAGTAGACTGAGTCCACTGTCCGTTCTTCTCGAAGTACACAGGGTCCTTAACCTGAGTCCAACCTGCCCAAGCGTCAACAACGCTCTCATCGTACAGGCGGGACGGGTTGTACTGGCGCATCCAGCGAAGCGCGAAACCATCCAACGCGGCAGTGCCAGCAGCACCCACGTCATCGGGGCGACGGGGAGCGGCCTGAGCCATAACAAACGCGCCATCCGACAGGGCGTAAGCCTCACCCGGCTTAATGTCCTGAGAAACAACAACATCAAAGCCCTTAATACGGCCAATGGTCGCTTCACGGATAGCAGACGAAGCACCATTCTCACCGATACCAGTAGAACGGTTGAACGTTTCGTCCATCTGCAACGCAGCATCGAAGTCAGTACCGACCAGAAGGATGCGGTTCTTCATCGGGGCGCGAGACTTGTTCAAGACGTGGCGCGCCATAGCGATAGAACGCAGAATATCGTTAGGGTTCTTAACGCCCAGAGTGACAGCGTATTCGCCAGCGGAAAGCTGGGCGGCGCACTTAGCGTCAAGGTAGTTAGCGATACCAGTCATCTGAGTCTGCAACAGGGACTGCCAGCCGGGGCTGTTCAAGTCGAACTCGAACTGTTCGTCGGTCAGCTGGACGCGCGAGTAGACGTGTGTTCCCAGAGTGACGGGAATCTTCGTTTCGCGGTAGGTGTCGATTTCCAGTTCAGCCGCGCGGTTGTTACGGAAAGCGTATTCGTGTGCGGGCAGGATACCGGGAACAACAATGTTAGCAGTGTCATTCACTGAACCCTTGAAGTCATCAAAGCCGATACGAGTGAACGCCTTCGACGTGACCATTTCGCGTTCCATAAGGCGAACGGACAGGTCAGCGGCCTTCTTACTAAACTTTACAAATTCATTTTCTGTAATAGGCATAAAAGTTTACCTCCAAAACATTAAACTTGAACCAAAAGACGCAGGCAACGTTTACCAGCGTCGGCGAGACATGCTCTCCAAAATCGCGTCAACATCAACCTCATCAGCCACGTCCTCAGCCGGGGCAAGCCCCCCGCCCGAAGCGCGAACACCGCTATTAGCCGCCCCGGTGATCTTAGCGATAGCCGCAAGCTGAGACTTCAACTCGTCAACAGTCACGCCGGACAACGACTCAACGACCTCCATAGGCACAGACGGGAACAAAGACTGTGCTTCACGTTGAGCCGCACGCAACTCCTCACGAGCCTCATACTCAGCGATACGAGCCTTCATAGCCTCCAAGTCCTCAGACGACGCGGCTTCAGCAAGCTCCTCACGGAGCCGCTTGTTGCTCTGACGGTGACGCGCGTTCTCTTCACGCAATCCCTTAACAAGGTTGACGATCTCTTCAGAAGCCCCGTCTAGGATACTATGCTGAGGCTCCTGGCCTTCAGCATCCTTTCCCTGATCCGCAGCCTCCACAGGCGCTTCAGTAGCGTTTTCTGTGGGCTGTGTATCCTTAGCAGCCTCTGTAGATTCTACTTGATTTTCTTCATGCATACGAGCACTCTCCTTAACAATTTTCCCCACCCGGGGGCCACCGGCAACTCCCGGTTGCCTGACCAAAAAAGAAACGAGAAACAAACCCCGCTACGCGAGCTTATCCCTCCAATGTTTAGCACGAGTCTGATAGTACTGTTTACGCCAATCCTTCAAGCTCATACCCTTAACCCACTCGGACTGAAACTGCCTACCCTGACTAAACAAATCCCCAACAAGCCACTCCGCGCGCGACTTAACTGGAACGACATAACACTGACAGTGGGGGTGCCCATTATCAGCCTCACTCAACGTAGCACCACCTTTACCGATACCACGCGAACGCCTTGTTGTAGCGGTAGCCTCATTATGATAAACAGGCCCGCGAGAAATCAACATTGCACACCAAGCACAAGGCTTGCCCGTACGGGACACGCGCGCCCAGCCAGAATACCGGCCAGAACGCGGCACAACATCCGTAATCAACTGCCTATAGCCAGCAGCCGCAAGATGCTCCATCGTCCCAGCAAACAAGCTACGCACCTTATCCTCATCACCAGCCTCAACATCAGCCAAAGCGTCCTCAAAACGGTCAGTAATCAACTGCACATCCCTAGCACGCTTATCACGCAACGACACCGCCCCGGCCTTCAACAGGCTAACGCCAATACGCCTAGCCCCGACGATAGTAACGCCAGCCGGAACCCTAGCCACAGACTCAAACTCTGCCACAAGATCACCCAACTGATACCACTTCGGCTGATTGCTAGGAGCGATAAACACGCTAGGAACCGTGTAGCCAAACTCTAAAGCCATACGAAGGCGGAAATAGGCCATAGCGAGTTCAGCGCCACGCGACCACACGTTACTGCCCGTAGACAACAAGCGCCCGGCTAGGACACGTTTATCTTTCGCGTTGTCCCATGCGGCGGCGGCCTGAGCGGAAACCTCACCAGACAGGCGGGCAACCGCATCACCAAACGCTTTATTTAAAGCATCAATATTCCGGTCCCCCATCAAAGCTCGCTCTCAGCAGAACCGTTAGGAGCAACAGTGGAAGGAGAATCCAACTCCCCACCGCTAGAAGAACCAGCGTTAGTGAAAAACTCATTATACGACCTAAGCGCGCCATTCAACAGATCATCCTCCCGCTCTTCCTTATACATCTCATACCACTGATCCAACTGAGTAGGAGACACGCCCGGAATCAACGTCCACAACGCGCGCTTAGGAACATCCAAGTCAACCGCGATCTTCGCCAAGCCATCAGCAACCTTCGACAGTGCGCGGCGATCCAGATCGCGCCACAGTATCTCGTTACGCTCCCAGCCGTCACGCGGCTCACGGCCCTCCAACAACATAGCAATACGAATCACTCGCTCCCAAGCCTCACCAAAGTTACGAGCATACAAGTCAACGCGGCGACGGAACGTCCGTTCAGACGCTTCCAAAGCCTCAGCCGACAAGTTAGCCATCTGCCCAAGGAAGAAATCGGGCGGAGTCTGAGACAAGGCCCCGAAGTCTTTAATCAGCATGTCCAGCGTATGCACGAAACCAGACTGGTCAGAACCAGTCAACTGGCCGAACTTAGCGTCAGGGTTCATGTCGCCAACAATGTCACCCGCGTTAATCTTAAACGGCGCATACAATGGATTACCCTGCTTATCCGTCAACACGTTACCCTCAGCATCCTTCTGATAAGGCGGGGTAACACCCGTAGCCCACAACACGCGCTGAGCGTTAAACGTCTGATCCAACAACATGTTAAACAACGCTTGGTTGAATGAATCCTGCCACGGGATAATAGGCTCCACAGCGCCCATAGCCCTGCCTGTGGCATCCATATCAGACACAAACCGCGTAACCGGGCACAACCCGTTACCACCATGCGGGACGCTAGACACGTGACGGAAATCGCCAGACTCCATCGAAAACTCATAACGGTTATAACGATCCCAACCGACAGCCCATCCAGCGATCTTCTTACCCTTCGGAGTTTCCTTCTCAGGGCGAATAACCGTCAACACAAACACAGGATTATCGTCCGACACGGGATCATCATACAACGCGGTAGTGTTCAAAGGGTTAAGAATCTGAGCCACAGCGCTACCGTCAGGCCCGTTAGACGCAACAACGAAAGAATGACCATAAGCGATAGCCGCACTATGAACAATCCCCTGCTTAGCATCCAAGCCGCAACGCTGCCAGAAATCCCACTCAGGGATATCCGTCAACGACTCAGCCGTACCCTCAGCATCACCGGGACGGAAACCGTCAACCTGCAACGCTTGATTAGCGGCCTTCACCGGGATAGCACACCACGGCTGTTTCGCCTTCCGCATCAAAGACTGATGTTCCGGCTCCATGTTCTTAGCCGAATAAGGATCATCAAACTTACCATGCAAATAACGATCAACCTTATCCAACACCTCGCTACGGTCACGAGTAATAATCGAATAACATTCCTCAGCTAGTTCGCCAGCCGTCATAGAATCATAAACACTCAACAAAAACCATCACACTCCTAGCGAATCTAGCCACGGAAGAAACCGCCACGAACAGGCTCAACCTTAGCCGCCCTAAACGACTCTTCCTCACGGTAATCCATCAACGCCCCATACGCGAGCATCCAAGCCGCATACAAGTCAACCTTCAACTTATGGTCACGATTATCCTTAGTAAAAGACACGCCATACGACGTGTCCTTACGCGCAACATTCATAAAATGACGACGCAACGAAGCCTGAGACGCGCGAGAACCACCCGCAAGCAGGCGGCCATTCAAAATCGCAGACATAAACTGTTCATGCAACTTCACCACACGACGCTGAGAACCACGCATATCAAAAGCAATAGGACCATTAGGAGCATGAACCACCATCGAAGGCCCATACGCGAGTCCCCACTCATAAATATACGATTCCCACAACGCCACGTCAGCATAAAACGCGACCACATTATAATCACGAAAAGCCCGGTGAACAGCAGACTCAACCACTTCACGGTTAACTTCCCAGTGGCCCTCCCAGTCAGCAGGCCGCTCCTCCAACAACAAGGGAACCGATAGGCCGTCAGACACGCGAATAGCCATCAAAGCGGTAGCGTCATCACTCTTACCACCATCAAAGCCCAAGCAGATCGTATCGCCCGGCTCCAAATCGCCCTTAGACTCAATACGCTTCCAATCGTCAGGAGAGTACAACCGGCCTTCAGCCATCCACACTTGATTGTAGAACATGCGCCGCGACTCACTCACGCTACGAGAAGGATCACAAACCTCATTCCAAGCAGACTCCCAATCACACCACACACTATCGCCACGAACCATATCATAAACGAGATGAAACACTCGCTCGTTCACAGGCGCGTGCGCGGGAGCCTCCAAACTATCATACAAGATGCTGTTAGCCTTAGCGCGGCCCTCCAACGCGTCCATAGCAGCAGCATGATCCGCTTCAGCCACGCTATTCTCACCCGGCGAGTAGGCGTTAGTAATAGCCAAATATCGGCCCCGAGTCTTAGACAAGTTACCACCAAGAACCGTTTTCAACCGCTCACCACCATTAGAAGGCAGCCAGTGTTGCGTCTCATTATACAACAAGAACGTAGGCCGGTTGCCTTCCTTACCGCGCGGAGCACTAGAAATACGCTGAATACGACACGTCCTCAAAAAGCCCCAAACGTCATTCATCATAACCTCAAGACCACAATCACGCATCAACTCCTCACTCACAAGAAGCCGAATCATCTCGAACGTGTTGTCAGTCTGACTATACTCAACAGCCGCGAGCTGGACACGAGCGTTACGACGACGAATAGCTAAAGGCTCACCATTCTTATCCCAACCATTAAACACGCTAGGCCCAAACGCCTCAACCAAACACAACACGGCCAATAACGGGTCTTTACCCCAACCCTTAATCCGCTGCAACATGCCACGAGACGGATACAAAAACTTACCATTCTCATCAATCGCATACCACCACAACACGAACCGCAACTGCTCCAACGTGAACGTAAAAGCCTCCTGATCGGGAGCGATAGGATTCAAATACCACGTGCACCATTCCGCGATACGCCAGCCCAAAGTATGCTCCGGCAAGACGAAGCGCCCATCCTCATCACGTTCCCACACGGGTCCGTAATGGACAGGCGCATACTTGACTTTAAGTTCTTCATCTGATAGCTCATTATCGTCAGCGTCCATGAGCTGTTGTATTGTTTTCCTTTCCCCCACAGACCCCCCCAACATAAAGAGCAATTAAAGCATAGTTAAAACAGGTTAAAAGAAACGGTAACGCGGCACACCATTCCAGTACACCGCGCTACCGCGTGCGAGAATCCAAACCAGACGAAACCCACTAATTCAGTTCCATCCCTAAACACCAACCACACAGGGCGTTCTCGCAGAGAGCGTTTGCTATCTTCGCCAGAACCAGACCGCCGCCCCTTACCATCAGGAGGACACCAGCCCTAGCCAATATTAAATTATCACACCAGCCACACCCCGAAAGGCGCAGCCCCCACAAAACGGCGACACCAACCACACACATGAAACAACACGTGCCGCCCTTCCCCACAACACCCATCTTGCAGACTGAAGTGGGGGACTTGGCAACAGCCACCCAAACAGGCGCGTTCACCACACTTAAAACCCAGCCCGCTCTCCCGCCACCAAAAGGCAACGGGAGGTAGGCTGGCAGTGCCCCCTAAACCCGGGCGGGGAACACCCTGTACTCACAGAGGGAGTCGAACCCTCACAGCCCTACGGCCAGCAGATTTTGAATCTGCCATGTCTACCAATTCCATCATGTGAGCCAACAACCACCAGTATACTACTTAAAAAACACTTTAAGCAAATCCGGACGGAAACCAGACCAACGCTCCTGACCAGCAGGCTCATCAACCTCAACCACAGGAGCCGAAGTAAAACCCAAACCAGTCAAGCGCTCGCGGGACACAGTATCCTCAGTCAAATCAACAGTCTCATACCCAACACCACGCTTATCCAACCAGCGCTTAGTCGCAGTACAACCAGTGCAATTAGGAATAGTATAAACAGTTACAGCCACAATACGCAACCCCTCTCAAAAAAGTCAACAATGAAGTTTCAGCCAGTCGCCAAACGCTTCCGGTAATCGTCCAACACTCTAATCTTAGCATCAAACTCCTCACCATTGTCAACCTCAGAATCCAACTCAATATGAACACGCCTACGATCAGCCTCAGACACCAACAAACGAGCCAAAATATCATGAGCCAACTGAAGCTTCATAGCCCCCACGTCACGAGTCACAGGAGGCTCAACCATCGGCAACCCCTGCTCCCGCCTCTCCTCAGGCTTTAACCACGACGCATCTCGTATCCACGCTTCTTGCAGCTTACGAGACCGTATGTGCTCTTCGTGTTGCTTCTTATAGTCGCTCAGATCGTCGCAGACTAGGTAGGCGATTGCCCAGTCTGATTCCTGCCAGAAGTCAACCTGCCCACTCTCAGCAAACGAGTTGAACAAGTCTTTAACAGCCTTATGCCATTGTTTGCGTGGGAGGTGTGTTTTGGTCGGTCGGGCTACGCCATGAGACGCGCGGTCTACGCGGCTCGGCCTGTCGTCTACGAGCTGGCTTGTTCGCATCGGAATTTTCGACATTCAACATCCCCCCTCTCACGGTGCCATCAGCGTTTAAATATGCAGGATGCGTCTCCTGCTTACGAAACTTCTGCTTACTCTCTTCAATCAGACGCTTACGCGCCCACCAGCCTTCACTAGAACTCTTCCGCGCGTGATGCTTGGAGCACAACCCGCGTAGGTTGCGGAACGAATGATCGTCCCCCGGCTTAATATGATCAACATCCGTCGCCTTCTCAGGGCAACGCTCCTCACGAGTTATCATCCACTCACAACGATACCCACAGCGCTCTAAGACTCGCTTACGGCGGGCCTGCCAGTCAGCAGGAAGCCGCTCACGGCGGCGACTAGTCTCCCAAGGCATAAACACACGCTCCTGTCGTTTGAGTCCCGTAGGAGGGCCAGCAGCGTTGCTGACAGCCACATCCTGACATTGCGCGCCCCAGCAAGAAAAGCGCGCTAAGCGGCTGGAGAGAACCGAGAAAACAGGGAAAGGAATAAGCCGTTCCCCCGCGCAAACCC
>ERZ772974.226-NODE-226-length-44630-cov-11.476568_pt1 | contig 44630 bp, 68 predicted proteins | sample MGYA00580671_ERZ772974 | MGnify/ENA primary metagenome ERZ772974 (study PRJEB29015, sample SAMEA2738065) | human oral metagenome | biome: human oral; feature: human-associated habitat; material: saliva | place: China | collected 2218 ... | reverse complement strand
ATGAATCCTGGAAGGTTCCATTTGCCGTACTATTCTCTGTACCATCTGGTATGATTGGTGCTGCATTAGTACCATTCTTGTTGAATTTTACTGGTCGATTCCAATTAGCAAATGATATTTACATGCAAATCGGTTTATTAACCTTGGTAGGTTTGGCGGCGAAGAACGCCATTCTGATCATCGAGTATGCGAAGATTCGTGTAGATGAACGCGGTATGGATATCGTCGATGCGGCTATCGAAGCAGCTAAGATTCGTTTGCGTCCAATTTTGATGACATCCTTTGCCTTCATCTTTGGTGTATTGCCATTGGCAATTTCCACTGGTGCCGGTTCTGGTGCTCGTACATCAATGGGTATCACAGTAGTAGCAGGTATGACAACAGCTACGTTCTTTGGTATCTTTATTATTCCAATGCTTTTCATCATTATCGAAAAGGTTGGTCCTGGATTCTTTACGAAACGTAAAAAGAATCACTAAATCCAAATTTCATAACACAAATAAAACACGCTTATAGCATAGCTTATAGGCGTGTTTTTTTAGATGTTTTGTGGTATAATATGATAGTTATAAAAATAAGAGGAAGAACCTTGATAAAATAAGGGTTCTTCCTCTTTTCGTCATATATACGTCAAAAATTTTATTTACTAAAGATATTTTCAACGCTTTTGGCAGCATTATTTCGCATTTCTTGTGAATAGTGAATATAGGTATTAATCACTGTATTTAGTCCATCTCCTAATAAGCTGGCTACGGTTTGCATATCAACTCCATTAGCTAGTAGAGAGGTAGCATAGGTATGCCTAAACATATGAATTGTTTTATCTTGTAGATACCTACTTATAATATAATTCACTCGTGATGTACTGCTATTCTTGAAATCGAATATGCGACCAGTTTTATTACTGTTAATACTATTTAACTCATCTATTAGTATTTGAGGTATAGGAATAGTCCTAATACTGTTAACGCTTTTAGGTGTTTTAAAGCCGTGTTCATGATCCGTCTTGCGAGACCACTGTTTATTAATAGAAATTGTTTTGTTGTTGAAGTCTATATCTTCCCAACATAAACCGACTATTTCACCATAGCGTGCTCCAGTATAGCGAGCGATACAGCATACGAGATAATAAATAGGGTATTTATCTTTAATGTTATTAAATAGTTTATCCATATCTTCGTTGCTAATCGTATTAACATCGCTATTTGACGCTTTTTTATACTTCTTAATGCTAGTACATGGATTATCTCTAATAAGCCTGTACGGAGATATAGCATGCTTAAATATAGCTTTTAATAATACAATGCAAAGGTTCTTACTTGCTGCAGATTTATTAGAGTTAACTAATACGTTCATAATATCCTTGTGGTTAATATCCTTAATCATCATATTATGAAGTTTTGTACAGTCTTTATATATTATATTATCGTATGTTCTGCGTGAGTTGATTGACAGCTCGTGCTTTTCATTCATGTAAACCGAATAGAATTCTATGAACGTTATATCCTGCATTGTATCGTCAAGCGGTGATATGACGTTCTTTTTTATTTCATCTAAAATCTGCTCGCCATATGCCTTGGCTTCACGTTGTGTATTGAAACCTTGCTTTGACTTTTGCTTCCAGGTACGACCTATTTTATATCCGACAATAATTTGATAGCCCTTATCTTTCTTTCTGACGGTAAAGTTATATTGCATCGTCGCTACCTATATATATTAATTTCTTCTTATTTGATGATGTGAGCATAACGCTTTGTAGAGTGGTAGATAACATTAAAGGGATAGCGTTAAATATATCCTCTTTTGTACCTGTTAACCATATAGCGCCATCGTCTAATTGTAATTGAATTTTATACTTGCGACCGGTTAGCTTAACTCTACCAATTTCAAAATCAATAGTGCCATCACATAGACGATACATTTCATGATTGAAACCTGGTTGAATTGCTTTTATTGTGTTAAAGAATTCTTGTTCTAGTACATTGAAATCGTTCATAAGATACTCTCCGCTATAAGAATTATGTTTATATACCATGTCTCATGCTTTCAATGAAGTTCACGTGCTTTTCCGAATCGTGGTCCCTGTTCACGATATGTAATAGCTCGTGCATGTATGTTGCTCGTTGCTGGTGGTAGGAATGTTTAGGGTTAAGAACTATGGTATAACTATCATCTTCATTCTTCCTAGCAAAGCCACCACACGTTAAAGGTAAATCGTTACTATAAATCGTATTAATCACTACTAATCATCTCCCTATATAGTTAGTGTTATTCGTCGCCTCGTTCACGTTGTAAAAGCGATTTTGTGATATTTATAATAGCTTTCATATCTTGCTTTGATAAATTGCGTTTAGCATCTAACAGTATTCGCAACTCAGGATCGTTTTTAATCTGCTCGGCGAGTTCCGCAACTTCTGTATCGTAATAATAACTATCATTTGTAGTATTACTATCTTTACCGGTAATTATGTAATCGGTAGACACTCCATAGATAGTGGCGAACTTTTCGATTAAGTCAGCACTAGGGGAACGTAAATCTTTCTCCCACATAGATATAGCGGATTTAGATACCTGCAATTTACGTCCTATTTCTTCGCCTGTGTAATTGTGCTTTAGTCGCAGCTCTTTTAGCCTCGCTCCCATAGTTTTCATTTTGTATACCTCCATGGTTTGATTATATATAATTGTAAACAAATTGTAAAATCACAATATGTGGAATTTATAAATCTTTTACTTGATTGTTTACAAATTGTATACTACAATACAGTTATAAGGTAGTTAACATAATGTAAACGAGGAGGGATATAATGAAGCAAGAAAAGTTGATTAAACTGAGACATGCGCTAGGGTTTAGTCAACAAGAATTAGCCAATGTGTTAGGCATTACAAAAGGCGCTTATAGTTTAAAGGAGAATGGAAGAAGAAACTTTAATCAACGTGAAATAGGACTTATATTTACTGAGTTTAATAAAGTAGATGCAAGCCTAAACATGCAAGATATTTTTTTATCATAAAAGTTCACAATATGTGGAAAGGATATGTATATGAAAAATGAGTTTTGGCAATTCGTTTCAGACGAAGAAGTTGTGAAAATGTATGAACGATACGGATTAATTATTGTAACTAACTGGGGTGAAAGCAAAAAAGATTTCTTGAAGTTGATAGTGCGATTTGAAAACGCAGTAGTAAACATTATGAACAACGTTGAAGCAACAACTAAAGAGCGTTGGATATTGGTTTCATTCTTAAATCGTTGCTACGAAATTAAAGCATTATTAGGTATTTGATTATGGATCTTGTCTATACAGTAAATGAAGTTGCTGAACTGTTAAAAGTAACACCACAAACGATATATGAATTAAGGAATAGCGGTAAATTACCGGCAATAAAGAATATTGGTAGAGTGTTATTTAATGTAAAGGATGTGTACGCATTCATAGGCATTGAAGATGAGTTCACACCTTACAACTATCGGCAACTTAAATTAGAAAATAAAAAACTCGCCACAGAAAATGACGAGTTAAAGCAAAAAATCAGAAAAGCAACTAGCGAAATGTTGGTGCTAGTTAACGAAATCTGAAAGGAGGTGAAACAGATGAAATGGGTATCGGCGATGTTATGTATCACATCATACGGAATTATTGAAGGCTCTGATGTACAAGGTTACGAATTAACTTCTGCCACATGGACTTTATTAATCGTATCTGTTATCGCAGCTATTAGCATTATGTTCCATGAACTAAAAAAGGACGTCCACTAACTGGCATTAGTAGAACGTCCAAAGGTAAAATAACCAATTTGATTATATCACAAATTTAACTTTCGAAAAGGAGTAACATCATGAACCAATTTTCAATTGAATTTAAAAGCCCTAAAGATCTTGCAAAGAAAATCGCAGAATACAATGAATTAATGAATGGAAAGCCTGAACCAATAATTATTGAGCATAAAGAACCGGTTAAAGTAGTTGAGGTGGTAACTGCCACTAAAGCCGAAGTCAAACCTGAACCAGTTAAAGATGTAGTAGAAAAACAAGTTGAAGTAGAAGAACCTAAAAAAACAACTCCTGGTGCTAAGGTTGAAAACGTATCTATCGAGCCTGACGATGTACCTGTTACTGATTTTGACGGCAACGAAATTAATCAACCTACAGAAGAATTGTCTATTGATGAAGTTGAAGTATTTGACCCTAAAGAGTTTTGGAATGAGTTCAAAACGTGGATGGGTAGCGATAAAGAACGAGCTATGGCAGCCCTTAAAATCTTCCAAAGTAACGGCGTAGATAAACCTACATCTACAGCGTTAACTGATGCAATCGTTAACGAATTAAAAGAATTGATGAAATAAGAGATAGGAGAACCACAATGGCATACGTTAATGATTTTAAAAGAGTAGTTGATAATGTAGTACCTCAAATCGAGGTGCTACGCAAAGCGATGGAACTCGATCCTGAAAACACAATTGAATATCAAAGGGCTATTGATTTTTGCGAAACTAATCAAACTGTATCACAGACAATAATCAATGCTATCAAACTTGTCGAAAAAGACAGCAAAAAAACAGAAGATGAACAGAAGAAAGACAGTAGCGAGACAGTAGATAAACAAAAATCTACTAAAGCTAAGAAAGCCTCTAAACCAGCTCCAACTGTTGAAGAACCTCCTAAAGAGGAAGATACGTCCGGTGATGTATTTGATATGTTTGGTGATTAATAGGCGGTGATATAGTATGGAGTATTTAAACTATATAAACATTCCTAAAATGTTTGACTCTATCGTTTTAGAAACGCAATGGAGTTGCGACTATACAACTATATATCATTTTGATTGTGGCCACACGTTCGGTGGCCAATGGGATAGAAAATATAACTATTTTAACGGCTACACAACGGCATCAAAATATTATACATGCCCTAAATGTGGTGTTCATTCATCGCCTGATGTGCATAAGGTTTTCTCCTCTCATAGTGAGGAGAAAATTTACCCAATATCAATGCTTATTGAGGTGATTAATTATAAGCATTTTCTTGATTTAAGAATTAAGTATCGTGGAATCCAGTTATTTATGAATGGTACTAAAAGCGAAGAAAAGACATATTGTGAAACTATGCGATATGACTTTAAGAAAAAATGTGCAATATTCATCGACCGTGATAGAAATCGACATGAAATATCTATTGCGTATTTACGAGGTGATGGATACGAAGAATACGGTATTATGCCAGTGTTAACTTATCTAGGTAGTTCATATGCTGTTCATAGCATTAATAAAAAGCGTTTGAATGAAGTATTTAAAACGTTAAGAACTGCATTTGAAAAGAGGTTAGGAGAAACATACGGCTTTAAATCAAAAGGAGTATATATTCCTCCAGGTGTTAACGAAGAGGGTGGCTACTTCTCAACTATGCTCATTAATATGGCTTTTAAAATAGCAGCACCTGACATGCCATCTATTACAAAGATAATAGAAAGCACTAACCGTTGGAGCGATAACTATTGTCTTAAACATCATATTCCATTTAGTGATTGTGTATTTGAGGACACAAAAAAAGGTATGAACTTTGTTCAATCTTTAATGAAACAATATCACTCCCCAAATTCAAGATCATTAAGAAAAGCTATGAGTACAGACATCATGGCAGTTAATATGACGAACGTATTAAATCTATTTAAAGATGAGAACATTCGCAGAACTATATTAACCCTAGATAGGACTAGCGTTGAATTAATGAACTCACCACATTATAGAAGCCCTTATACAGGAAAGGTATTAACCGCTAAAAGTATTAGAGATGCAATGGCTGTTACTACTCAACTGGTTAAGGATATGTGGTCTAAATTAATTCAAAGGTATAGTGAAACTGGCGTTCTTAATTATTTATTAAGTGCTGATTATTCTGAAGTTAAAGATATACCAAATATGTATTTAGATTTAAAGCCTAAATACAGGGAGCTGGTGTGGAGTCAACCATGCAAGTTAAAGAAGTTCCATGATTTGTTAGTGAATATCTACAATAAGCAAGAATATGGTGATGTAAATCTACCTATGATTGAAAAACTTAACGCAGATATTGACGGTATGCATTTCATGATACCTAAGACAGCAGCCGACCTATTAAACGTTGGTAAATCATTAAATAATTGTGTTGGTTCATATAAGGACAGAGTAATGAAAGGATCTGTAGCTATTGTGGTAGTAACCGACGATGCTATGAAACCAATTGCATGTCTGGAGCTTAATAAGAATGGCAAAAACAAATTCGCTAAACTCGTACAGGCAAAGCTATTTGCTAATAAGCGAGTATCAGAAAATGAACAGATTAATACAGCTGTTATGAAATGGGCTAATCAGTTAAAGATACAGCCCCATACAGTAGATATAGAAGCACATGTCAGTTAAGGGAGATAAGAAATGAAACTATTAAAGCTATCGCTTACTAATTTTAAAAGCATCCGTCAATCTAGTTTTGAATTTGACGGAGAAAATAAAATCATCTTTGGTGATAATGCGACAGGTAAAACAACGGTATTCGACAGTATGTGCTGGCTGTTGTTTGGTAAAGACAGCCTAGACCGTAGCGACTTTGAAATTAAAACTCTTGTTAACGGCGAGCCAATTCACAAAGTTAATCATGAAGTTGAAGGTGAATTCAGTAACGATGATGGAACACAATTCACGTTAAAGCGTGTATATCGTGAAAAGTATAGTAACCCTCGTGGTGGTGATACAAAACTTACAGGCCACACTACCGATTATTTCATTAATGATGTACCTGTTAAAGAAAAAGAATATAAGGCTTATATCAACAACCTAATTAGTGATGATGTATTTAAACTCATAACGAACCCTTTATATTTCAATGAGCAGTACAGCTGGCAAAACAGACGCAAATTACTGCTCGAAATGTGTGGCGATGTTGATGATGAAACAGTAATTCGTAATCATGGCGAACTACGAAAATTATTATCTATTCTTAATGGCCGTACTGTTGAAGAACATAAAAAAATAGTTGCTGCTAAAAAAGCAGCTATTAATAAAGAACTCGATATGATACCGGTACGAATCGATGAGGCCATTCGTAATAAACCGGAGGTGCAGTCAGACAAAGATAAATTAAAAGCTGATATTGAAACGTTTAACACTGGTATTAATCAACTTGAAGAGGAAGCTGCTGTTATTAAGAACGGCCTAAAAGAAACCGAGGTTAAGTCTAAAATTCGTAGTATTAAGCGTACAATCGATGAAAGACGTAACCAGGTATTATCTGACTATGATAAAGAGAAAACTCGCTTACGTAGTGAATATGAGTTTGCATTAAAGAAATTAAAGTCTATTGAACAAGAACGAGATAGACTTGCGGATCATAACTACGAAACAGGTAGAGACATTGAACGTGAAAATAAGCGAATTGAAAAGTTAAAAGAAGAATTTAACGTTTTTAACGCTCAAGAATTTGACGATGTGAACTGCCCTACATGTGGTCAGCCGTATCCTGATGATAAAAGAGAAGACCTAAAAGAAGCCTTTAATATGCAAAAGGCTACTAACCTTGAGGAATGGCAAAAGTTAATTGATGGTGCAGAGAACATGAAACGTTCTTACATCGAACAAGAAGAAATCGTTGCTGTTAAAATTGATGGCTTAACGAATCAAGTTGAAGAACAACAACAAGACTATGAGCGTAAATTTAAGGCCTATGAGGAACTAGAACAGCCTGATATTAATAAAGATTCTATATATATGGATCTACAAGCACAACTATTTTTATTAGAGTCCGAACTTGATGATACAGATACAACCAATTCCTATAAAGCTATCAATAAGGACATCGATGAGATGAAAGCTAAACGCACTCAACTCGTTGATGAACTTAATAAGCATGAGTTGATTGAAACTATCGATGAACGAGTTAAGGAACTGGAACGAAAACAGCAACAGCTGGCCAATGATAAGAATGAGCTAGATGAAGCCATGTTCCTTATGGATGAATTTATAAAAGCAAAAGTTGATATGTTAGAACAATCTATCAACAGCCACTTTGAATACGCTCGTTTTAAAATGTTCAACGTGCTAGTCAATGGAAATATTGAAGAGTGCTGCGAGACCACTTATAAAGGTGTTCCTTACCGTAGCATGAATAATGCTGCTCGTATGAACGTAGGGCTCGACATTATTAATGCGTTAACTAAATTCTATAACGTTACTGCACCTGTATTTATAGACAATGCTGAGGCGGTAACTAACTTTATACATTGTCATAGTCAAGTAATTCAATTATTCGTAGACGCAACATTCAAAGAATTAACGGTTGCATAGGAGGTTTAGTATGGCAAACGAAATCACAACAAAGAAAAATGAAGTATCCGCTAATTTTAACTCGGTAGCTAGCTTTGAACTATTACAACGGCAGGCAAAAATGTTCAATGAATCTAGCTTGGTACCTGATAATTTTAGAGGCCCTCAAAATTTTGGTAATGCTTGTATTGCATTAGAAATGGCGGTTCGCATTAATGCTAGTCCGTTAATGGTAATGCAAAATCTATATGTAGTGTACGGCAACCCTAGTTGGTCCTCTAAATTCTTAATTGCTACATTTAATCAATGCGGTAGATTTGAAGCTATTAAATATAAAGAAACTGGTAAAAAAGGAACCGATAGCCAAGGTGTTGTCGCTTATACTCGAGAAAAAGGAAGCGACGAAATTATAGCAGGCCCTGAAGTAACCATCGCGATTGCTAAAGCAGAAGGTTGGTATGACAAAAAAGGTAGTAAATGGAAAACAATGCCAGACCAAATGCTACGTTATAGGGCTGCAGCTTGGTTGATCCGTACAACTGCACCTGAAATTTCTATGGGGTTACCAACAGCTGATGAAGCTATCGATGTTGAAGGTAATGTCAGCGATGTATTAGATAATGCAATTACAACTATCGAACACAACGCAAATGTAGAAGTTATAGATATTGAACCTGGTACATCAGAATTTATTGATAAAGATACTGGCGAAGTATTAAACGCAAATGAGATGTTCGGTGAATGATTAGTGTTGAATGTTTCGGTAGTAGCTCCTTAGGGAACTGCTACCGACTAAAATCAAGCGTAAACGGCGATGAAATATTGGTTGATATAGGTTTACCATTTAAAAATATTCAAAGAGCTTGTAGATATAATTTCATGCATTTAAACGGTATTCTAATAACTCACCAACACGGCGACCACTCAAGGTCGGTCAGCGATTGGTTACAGTTAGGCCATAAAGTGTATATGACAAAAGATACTGCACAAGCTGTTCATGCGTTAGACGCTCGAACATGGATAGAGATTAAGCCTAAAACAGCTGTTAAAGTTGGTATATTTACAGTTTTGCCTTTCGAGTTAGAACACGATGTGCCTAATGTTGGTTTTTTAATCACCGACGGAGAAGAAAAACTTTTATACATCACTGATACTTATTATTGCCGTTACACATTTAAGGGGGTGGATCACATCCTCGTAGAGTGTAATCATTCTTACGAAATATTAAAGAATAGAGTGTATGATGATGAACTATCTAAACAACGTATGGAAAGGTTAGTTAAATCACATTTTGCACTCGAAAATGTAATTAAATTTCTACAATTAATGGACTTATCGAAGTGTAAAGATATACACCTTATCCATTTATCAAACGAGAACTCCAATGAAGCTGAATTTAAAAAAGCGGTACAAGCAGCCACAGGGAAGCTGGTAATTGTACATCAAGAAAAGGGGTGATATTGTGCGAGTTAAATTTGATGTGTTTATCAAAGCGTTAGAGGATAAACATTTAACACTTATGGAATTTTCGAATCAGTCGCAAACCGTTCCAAAGTCTTTAGTCTTGTACCTTTCAGGGAAACCAATCGCATTTGATAAAAAGCGGTTTACCTGGTGTAAAGTACTGGGGTTAAATCATGATGAATTGTTCTATTAGGGGGTAACAATGGCAAAGGATCAACCATATTATTTTAGCCACGATGTTAACGCTAGTACTGACCCTAAAATAGTTGCAATGATGTCAGAGTATGGGACTATTTCATATGCCTGGTGGTGGTTGTTAATTGAAAAGCTAGCCATTTCAGAAGACTATAAATTACCTTTTAAGAAATATACCTTCATTGCGTTAGATAAAGAATTAGGAATGAATACTGAAAATGAACGACCGTTGAACGAAAATGAACGACCGTTGAACGAAAATGAACGACCGTTGAACGAAAATGAACGCAACTTTTTTTGTTCAAATAAATCGTTTTTGTTTATAAATTCGTTAATTTCAAATTTCGAACTTTTAGAATGTGATGATAAATACTTTTGGTCTCCGAGTTTAGTTCGACGTCAAGAAGAGCGAAAAAGTAAATACGAAAAAAAGCAGGAACAACGTAGGTTAGCAGGCATTAAAAGCGGTGAAGCTCGTCGCAAAAAGGAACAAAATCGAACGACCGTTGAACAAAATCGAACGACCGTTGAACAAAACGAACAAAAGAAAAGAAAAGAAAAGAATAATGATTCATATTCATATTCATATGGGGACGCGCGCGAAAACGAAAATTCTGAAAATGTGTTAACCATGTTTGATGAAAATTCTAACAAACAAGATCCGTATAAAAACGTGTTCAAAATTTATATGAATGACGTTGGTGAAATTTCGTCTATCACAAAAGAGAAACTAGAATACCTGGTTAATGATTTTGGTGAAGATGAAGTTATCACGGCTATTAGTAAAGCTAGTAAAGCAGGAAAAGCTAGCATTGCATACATTACAGCAATATTGAACAACAAGATAAGAGAGGAGGCTGCAAATGGAGCAAATAAACGTAGTGGCGGAACTCGAAAGGCTAAAACAAAAGCAGATGATACCGAAATCGACTGGTCCAAAGAGACCGCAGACTGGTTATGAGTGTTATCAACCTGTATATACTCCGCCTGTTGTAGTTGAAAAAAATGTTAATCTATCAGTTTATGGCATTAAAGACAAATACAAGACCATGACATTTAATAAGTTAAAGGCGTATGGAGCACCTACTAAAGATAGAGAAACATATAGCAAAGCCTTTAAGTACGCAGAACATATTCGCGACCATATCAGTAAGGGTAACGGCTTAATATTGTTAGGCCCTGTTGGTACTGGTAAAACGTCGCTGGCTATAAGCATTTTACGAAAAGCGATTGATGAGGGATATAATGGCTACCTTATCTCGATGATGAGCTTGCTCGACACCTTGCTCTCATTAAGTAAAGGGGAAACTAGCGATTATATTCGTTTTGAAAATCGTATTCGTAACACGCCTTTATTAGTCCTCGATGACTTTGGAGCTGAATATAAAAACAAATGGGTTGCTAACAAGGTGGACTCAATCATAGCGGATAGGGTTGAGTCTTGCAAAGCAACAATCATTACAACGAATTTAACTATGAAACAGATACAACAAGGTTATGACAGCCGTATCTATGACAGGTTAAAAGGTTCATCGTTTGTCTTACTGCTAAGAGGTGAGTCAAAACGAAAACCTTTAAGTGATAGCGAAATTTAATTATTCGCTCTGTATGGTGATTTAATATGTGTAACGATAAAACACTCATGAAAAGAATTACACATATCAAATTGAGCCTTATTCATAGCTTAAATTAGAAAATTAAATCGTAAATATATGTGAGGTGATAATTTCAAATGAGTAGTCTTGTAATTTATGGTCGACCAACAACTAAAAAAAATAGTTCGCGTATTGTGTATCACGGAAAATATCCTCGAGTCTTACCATCAAAAGCATTTTGTGATTATGAAAAAGACAGCTTAAAACAGCTTCAATTCTTCAGAAAACGCGCATATATATCTGGTCCGGTTATAGTTAGGTGCCGCTATTACATGCCTAATGAACGTTCTTGGCCTGATTTGGTCGGCCTGTTACAAGCTACAAGTGATATATTAACCACTGCAAAAATTATCGATGATGATATGTGGATCGTTAACTATGACGGCTCGCAAATCGTTGGTGTTGATAAATACAACCCTCGAACAGAAATTGAGATTGTAAAAGCAGAAAACCATCACATATTGCACGATATATGGGGGAGGAGAAATAAATGACATTTGTCTTTTTCTTGATAGGGTTAATTGCTGGAGCCTGTATAGGAATTATTACAACGTGCTTATTAATAATTGCTAAATATTCCGACGAGAGGAAATATCATGAATAATATCCCGCAGTTTTTAGAACATTTGCCGATATGAAAAGTAAATTCATTAGATAAAGTGAAACCGAAAAATGTTAAACCAGTAAAAGCACATCAATATGATGTAGCTGATAGAATACCTAATCATTTTGTTGAAAAGATATGTCCAGTATGTGGCACATCATACAAAGTTGAATATAGACTTAGAAACATAAATAAAACATGTAGCGGTTCATGTGGTCAAAAAATGCGAATGGCAAGAAAAGAACCTGATACATGGATTGAGGACGCTATCAAGTTACGAAAACAAGGCCTTAAATTAAGTGCTATCGCTGAACAGGTTGATAGGTCAACAAGTACAGTATGGAGTCATTTAAAGAAAAGGGGATTTAAATAACATGCAAAAATATAAAATTACAGGATATGCAAAAATTGGATTTGAAAAAATCGTAGAGTGTGAAAGTTTTGAAATGGCTAACCAACTAGCCGAATTAATCGAACGTGCTACCGATGTAGATGATGGTGATATGGATGATTGGATTGATGAAGTAGAGGTTGAAGAAGTTGAAGAATTAGAGGAATAAAAATGTTAGTTAAAGATGAGACAAAATATTGCTGGGTAGATGGTGAAATAGCAGGAGATCCATAAAGCAGTATTAAAGATGCTATTGAAGATTACTTGGAATATATCAGTGACTATTCTGATATAGATAGTAGTAATTATGTTGGAAATTACTCGACTTTTGAAAAAGTATATATCGGCCACCCTAGTTACTATACAGCTGATATTGATGGCGAACAAGTAACATGGCAAGTAGCAGATGATGCAAATAGTTATTTAGAGGAACATTGCTGTTCCTATTTAGATTTCATTGAAGATGAACATTTAGAAGAATTATCCAAAGAATTATCTGATGTGTTTAGAAAATGGGAAAAACGTTATGGCTATGAGTGTAATGCGTATATCGTTGAAGAACCAAAGATATATCGCATTAGTGATTACATCGACAAATATGGGAATTGATTATGAAAGTACCATGTAAGGGATGTGAATTTCGAGAAATAGCATGTCATGTAACATGCCCTATGTATCGAATATACATCAAGAGGTAAAGTTTGTAGAAAACCTTAATGTAAGGAAAGTTGAACGGAATAAGAAAGCAACTAAATTTGTACAAGAGTTATTCTTTAATACCATTATGGGTGTATCTTTGGTAGCTTTGATATTTGGTTTTGTAATTTTGATTAAAGTATTGATTGGATAAGATATAGGCGGTGAAATATCCGCCTTATCATAAGAGGTGAGTAAAATGCCAAATTGGTGTGAAGGTTGGGTTAAGTTCAGAGGCCCAAAAGAAAATTTAATGAAGTTTATTGAATCTGAGTTCAATGGAGCGCATCCTGTGTTTGATGAGAGATTTGGAGAATTAATTCCAAATATTCTTACGAGGTCTACCTTCTTAAAATCATTGAGAAGAGCATATATTGGGGATAATGATCTTGCTGATTCAAATGGTGGCATCTGTTTTTATGATAATGGTATAGGTGTATTTATTGCCAAAATAAACCATGCATGGAGTGTTGAGGGGCAAGGGTATTCGGAACTTGCTAAGGAATACGAGTTGGATATCAGAGGGAAATGTTACGAGTGCGGAATGGAGTTCGCAGAAGAGTTTGAGTATAACTCAAATGGCGATGAACTTCTTTTTGAGGTGCATGAATTTAAAGATTACACATGGGAATGTGAATGTCCGATATTAGGTGGTTGATATGACGGTTTATAGCGGATGCGTTATACATTCTGATTATTTTATAGATGTACACAAAACAAAAGAAAGTGCTATTGAATTTCTTAAAAAGCTAGCTTATGAAAGTGATGAAAAGCGGTTTATTGTTGGAGTGGCTGTAAAAAAGAATGGAGAAATAGAATTGGAATTTCCAGAGTTGTATCAATATAGTGAAACAAGAAAGAAGTGGTTTAGAGTATGAATAACAAACAATTTACAGATGAACTATTCAGACGCATGTATGATCTAGGCTTTAGAAAAGCAGAAATTGAAGATGATGTATTATTCTTTTTTTGCGATGAAAGGGAATTTTTAAACCCTTTCTTGCCACGTGTGATGGTAGCTAGTACATGCTTTGAGGAAAAAGACCAGTTGATTGATATTGCAGAATATCTAGGTATTGTTGATTGGTCAAAAGTGGCGGTTGATACACCTATATTGGTTAGAGATTCCAATGAAAGTAAATGGACGAAACGATATTTTGCACTTTTTGAGGAGGGTTTAATATATGCTTTTGAAAGCGGTGCAACATCTTGGAGTGTTGAAAATAATAGAAGAGTAGTACCTTGGAAATATGCAAAATTAGCAGGTGATAGAGCATGAATAAATACTTGATTACATTCGAGAGTGATAATTATGAAAGGACTACGAGCGTAAGTTGGATTTTAGAACATTAAATTAGATGAAAAGGGGAATTAAATAAATGAACGAAAATCAATTTGAACGTGTAACAGGATATGAAGATGCTGATTTACCTGAACGAAAAACAGAATATGCAGCAGGATATGATGTTAAACCTTATGAGACTGGCGTCGTATTACCGCATCAAACAAAACTCATTCCTACTGGCATTAAATGCAGATTGAACTACGATGAACATATTCAATTACATTTAAGATCTAGTGTGGGTATTAATAACGATGTCATGCTTGCTAATGGTACAGGCATTATCGATGCTGACTACTATAACAATGATGATAATGAAGGACATATCATGATACCTATTAGAAATTTAGGTGATGAACCTTTTTATTATAAAGCTAGTGAACGCTTGGCACAGTTGATTATTATGCCGTATAGAGTGGTTAATAAAGATACTGCTACTGCAAAGCGTACTGGTGGGTTTGGCAGCACTAAAAAATAAGGAATATTGTGTTCTCGTTAAAGGGGTTAGTATGGAGAAAATTACTAAAGAAATACAGCGCAGAAAAGCTAGGGAGTATATTATGCGCATCAATGACTATTACCTAGAAGAACAAGCGTTACATGCACAACTAGAACTTTTACAAAAACGAATGGGACCAGCTGGTTTACCTAAAAGCTCTCTAGGGGATAGCGTAGGCGGTGGCGGTGAAGTAAGTATCATGGAACAGTTTCATCAACTTACTAAACTTAAATCGAGTATTTTCGATTTAAAAGAAAAGGCGGTCGAGTGCGAACTCGATGTGATGAGGTGCATTTTTAACATAAGCGACCCTAAATATAGAGCCGTACTTACTGAACGATACATTAATAGGCGTGATATTTACGCTATATCGCTAATTTACAAAAGTTTAGGCATGCCGAACAACTCAATCAATTACATCAAAAGACTACTCCGTAGAGCGGAAGAAGCGTTCTACGAAAAAAATTTGAAATAATTCTCGTGGCCTGATGTTTACCATAAGAATATAGATAATCACTGCATTAATACATGGTGGGGTGCACCTAATTGCACCTATATTAACGCTATGTGAACGAAATTTGCACCAGGTGCACCTAAAATGCTATTGAGTGCACCCTATTGACAGTGGTATCATATAGATGTCAACAAAAGGCGAATTGCCAAAATGTGGACTTTCACTCTCTTATAAACTGAAAACATCTACGCAAAAGGAGCACCTTTACTCATGGGGTGCTCTTTTTGTATGTAAAAATAAAGAAAGGAGTTAGGATATGGAGATTGTAAATATTGCAGTAGATAAACTCGTGCCATACGAAAATAACCCTCGTAACAATACAGAAGCTATTCAATATGTAGCGAACTCTATCAAAGAGTTTGGGTTCAAGGTACCTCTTGTAATTGATAGCGATAACATCGTTATATGCGGTCATACTCGCTTATTAGCTGCTAAACAGTTAGGGCTTAAAGATATTCCGTGTGTTGTTGCTGATGATCTTACCGATGAGCAGATTAAAGCGTTTAGGTTGGCTGACAATAAAGTTGGTGAGATTGCTACATGGGACTTGAGTGCTTTAGTTGATGAATTAAAAGATATTAATTTTCTCGACATGGAAGATTTTGGTTTCTTAAATGCAGATGAGTTAAGAACAGATTTCTTTGATGAAGAAGAAGCACAGCAAGATAAAGACGATAAACCAGCACAAGAAGATAACGGAAAAGTTATCAAGGTTGTATGTGATGATGAAAACTATCAACAACTTATCGATTATTTAGACGCTAATTTATTTGTGTATGAGGTGTAATATGGATAGTTTTATTGTATGTAATGTAACCGTAGAAGGCTTTCATTACTGGAGAAATGCACCTGTTAAATATGGATATTTAAGAAATAACCATCGACATATGTTCAATATTGAATTACATATCCCTGTTGTAGAACTTAATCGTGAAATTGAGTTCATCGATGAACAACGAGTTATTAAAGACCATATTTTAAAAGAATTTGGCGATAGCTTAGGATATGCACAATTTGAAGGTATGTCATGTGAACATATTGCTGAATGGCTTATGGCGAAATATCCAACAGCAACTTATTGCAAAGTAATTGAAGATACAAACGGAGGTGCCGTTCTTGTTCGGAAACAATATCAAAATCCATTTTGCTGGTTCCGATAATGTGTTTAGTGCCAACGCAGCACTTAAAATAGCAGAAGTTAACTATCGACTATATACTTGTTATCCTTTCATCGTAAATAAAAAAGTAACTGATGATTTACGATTAAAGCCGGATGCGCCATTACTCAATAACGGACTGCAATTTAAACATACAATTCAAGATAGCGGTTTGTTCACTTTGATGTTTGGTGCAGCTAAAGACCGAAAACTAACATATGACGATTTAGTTGATTGGCAAGATAAACTTATGAAGTTTACAGTAACAAACAATTTGAATTCAACTTGTGTTGAGGTTGACTGTCAAAAGGTATTATCACCGGAAGATGCATGGAAATTACGCTATAGGATGCGTGAAAAGCTACCTAATAGACAAATCAACGTATTTCACAAAGAGGATGGCCGTAAAGGGTTAGACCGCTTAATTGAATTTGCCGAGTATATCGCGATTAGTGTTCCTGAGTTGCGTATCACTAACCCTAAAACATTTAGAGAAGATACGCATAGACTAGCATGGTACATTAAGAATAAAAAGCCTGAAATTGACATTCACTTATTAGGCTGTACGGATCTTAAAATGCTAAAACAAAATAAGTTTTGTACCTCAGCAGATAGTACATCGTGGCTAGCACCTTTACAGTTTGGCATTAGCCGAACGTCAAAAGGCAATATGCACATTAACTATCACAATAAAGAAATTAGACAACAATATATGGAGCAAGCTCGGCTGTTTGGGGTAAAAGAAAAATCGTTACCTAGAACAGCCGATTGTGCTATATCGGCGTTATTAAACAAATTAGACTATCAAAGCGTAGCAGGTAGTCAAGATTAGGAGGAAATATATGTATTATGTATCAAAAAGAATGGAGATTGCAGGTAGTCATAGATTAAATTTAGACTATGAAAGCAAATGTCAAAACCTGCACGGCCATAATTGGATAGTAACTGTATTTATGAAAGGTGAAAAACTAAATCATAATGGAATGATTATGGACTTTACTCATATTAAAAAAGCTATTCATGACCGCTTAGACCATAACCATATTAATGATGTAGTAGGTGATTTAAACCCTACAGCAGAAAACATGGCTAAGTGGATATGCGACCAGTTAGGTAAATACTGTTATAAAGTATCTGTACAAGAAAGCGAAGGGAATATTGCAACATATGAACGTGATTGAAATATTTAGTAGTATCGAAGGCGAAGGAACACGAGCTGGTGAATTATGTACATTTATTCGACTAGCTGAATGTAACTTACGTTGCTCTTACTGCGATACCGAATACAGCTTTACTGGTGGTAAAGAAATGACTGTTGAAGAAATTATGCAAGTAGTCGATGGTTATGGAAATGTAAATGTAACTATCACAGGTGGTGAGCCGCTATTACAAGATTTAACGGAACTGCTTAATGCTATGAATAAGTATTTTGTCAACATTGAAACTAACGGCAGTATTAATCCTGTACCTCTATATGGTGATTATACAAACGTTATTTTCACAGTTGACTATAAATGCCCATCTTCTAAGCAAGAGGAATTCATGAACAACGGCGAAGCGTTACAAGATTTAGAGGACTGCGATGTCATTAAATTCGTAGTCGGTAGTCTTGATGATCTTAATCGCATGCGTCAACTCATTAAAGAAAATGAGTTCAAAGCACAAGTTTATGTATCACCAGTTTTTGGCAAGATTGAACCTAAAGACATTGTTGACTATATGAAAACATATAACCTGCAAGGTGTTAGGTTGCAATTACAAATTCATAAGTTTATTTGGCCACCTGACATGAAAGGAGTGTAACTGTACGATGAATCAAGCCATGATTGAGCAAGGCATCAAACTCCTTTTGAAAGGGTTTGGTGAAAATTTAACACGTGAAGGCATTATTGAAACGCCTAAACGTGCTGCAAAAATGTATTTAGAACTGCTTGAAGGTATGAACTACACAAACCAGGAAATTGCCGAGATGTTTGGCAAGTCATTTGAGGTCAATACCTCTCAAATGGTTGTAGTGAAAGATATTGAAACGTTTTCCATGTGTGAACATCACCTAGCGTTAATGTACGATATGAATATTAGCGTAGGATATATTCCTAATGGCAAGGTGATTGGTTTGTCTAAAATTCCTCGCATTGCTGAAATGTGTTGTAAACGATTACAACTACAAGAAAAAATCGGTGAAGACATCGCCGAAGTTATTTCTATTGCTACTGGCAGTGAGGATGTAATTGTTCATATCACAGCGAAGCATAGTTGCGTGACAGCTCGCGGTATTAAATCGCGTGGATCTAATACAGTAACAACCACAAAAAAAGGTAGATTCACAAGTGATTATGACTTAACACGTGAATTCATTGATAGTTTGAAATGACAGTTATTAATTGCATTAAGCGTAAATGCTTAAACAATAGAAAAGGTCTATGCACAGCTAATTCTATTGAATATGATGGCTTATGCCAGTCATATATTACTCATACATATGCTAAAAAGCATGTGGGTGGTATGTGCATACGAGAACATGGAAAACTCAAACACAAATCAAATGAAGTACTTAAATAAGTATCGGTAGAGGGGCAGGTGGTGAGTATGTGAAGAACTATGAGGCAGCCGAGAAAGACTATAAGAAATTTATTCCTTATAAAGATATAGCCGAAAAGTACGGCGTATCAATCGAAACAGTTAAATCTTGGCGCAAGCGTCATGGTTGGAAACGTCCTAAGAAGAAGCCTGCACCAAAGAAAAAAGTAGGGGCTCCTATTGGTAATAAGAACGCACTAGGTAATAATGGCGGAGCACCGATAGGAAACCGAAACTCAGTTAAGCATGGTTTATTTGCGAAGTACTTGCCACTCGACATGATTGGTGTAATTGAAGACATTGAAACAATAACCCCTATAGAAATACTATGGGGGAATATTTGTATTAAATATGCTGCTATCATACGAGCACAAAAGATAATGTTCATCGAAAGTGAAAATGCAGACAAACAAATTGAAAGCGTTACTCAAACAGTTGAGGAAAGCGACCAGTTTGGGAACACTAAACGAATTGAAAAGCACGTTGACACAATCACAGCGGATATTCGTATGGAGAAGTTCCTTAAAGCACAATCAAGGGCGATGGACACTCTAGCTAGATTAATTAAGCAGTATGACGAGTTATGCCGAAGTGAATTAGCTACTGAAGAACAAAAGGCTCGTATTGCTAAACTTAAAAATGAAGTCGCTGTTATTAAACAACAAAAAGAAGATAATAAAATTATCGTTCCTATTATTGTAGGCGGTGATGAAATTGAAGACTAAAGATAATCAAGTAGTAGTTCATCTCCCTAGCGTTGTAGGAAAGCATTATGGCGAGTTTTGGCGATTTAAAGGGCGGTATAAAGCTGTAAAGGGAAGCCGTGCAAGCAAAAAATCTTCAACTCAATCACTCAAGGTTATTACTGAAATTATCGAAAACCCTAATATTAATTGGCTAGTTGTTCGCAAAGTTGAACGCACATTGCGTGATAGCTGTTATGCACAGCTTAAATGGGCTATACACCGCCTAAAGGTGGATAACTTTTTCAAGTGCAGTACATCACCGCTTGAAATTACCTACAAGCCGACTGGACAAAAAATATTATTCCGTGGCCTTGATGATCCTTTAAAGGTTACATCAATTACGGTTGAAGTTGGTTCGTTGTGTAGGTTATGGATAGAGGAAGCGTACGAAATAACCAGCGAGGAAGCGTTTGACCGACTAGATGAAAGTATTCGTGGCCAGCTACCAAAGGGAATGTATCATCAAGTAGTGTTAACATTTAACCCCTGGTCTGATAGACATTGGTTAAAGAAACGATTCTTTGACGAGCCTAGTAAAAATGTACTGGCGATGACTACTAATTACATGTGCAATGAGTTCTTGAGCGATGCTGACTTGATATTGTTTGAGGAAATGAAGAAGAACCCTCGACGATATAGAACCGCTGGTCTTGGTGAATGGGGTATCGTTGAAGGCCTTGTATATGAAAATTGGGAAGAGCGAGTATTTGATCCACATGAAATATCGATAAGGCCTAGTGTACGCTCCGCCTTTGGTATGGACTTTGGGTATGTCAACGACCCTAGTACGTTGTTTTGTGGACTGGTTGATACAGTCGCTCGTGAGATTTATGTCTTTGATGAAATGTACGAAAAGGGTATGAGCAATGAAGATATTTTGTCAAAAGTATCCGGAATGGGATATTCCAAAGAACGAATTAAAGCAGATAGCGCGGAACCTAAATCGATTGCGTATTTACGCAAGGCTGGCCTCACTAGAATTAGAGCAGCAAAAAAAGGACCTGACTCAATTCGTGCCGGCATTTCGATTATCCAGGACTATAAAATTATTATTCATCCTAGGTGTGTTAATTTCATTACAGAAATTAGTAATTACACATGGGATAAAGATAAGTTCGACAATGCTATAAATAAGCCTATAGATGATTTCAACCATTTAATGGACGCCATGCGTTACGCTATGGAAGAATTTGACGGCCGTAAAGGCGTTCGCATATTGAAATAAGGAAGGTGAAAGATTGGATATTGAATTAATTAAAAAGCTAATTAAAAAGCATATGCCTCGACATAGTGATGTTATCTCACAAATGATGGTATCTGAACGCTATTACATGGTAGATAACGATATTAACTACCTAAAAGAAAAACCTAAAAGCCAGGAAGAGGCGCAACAAAAAGGCGACACGTTTAACCCTATGCATCAAGCAGATAATCGTATCGCCTATTCTTTTTATCCTTTGTTAGTGGATCAAAAAACCGCATACATGTTTACAGCTCCACCTATATTCGATGTTAAGAATGATGCATTAAACGATGCTATTCTTGAAGATTTAGGCGACGCTTACGAAAAGAAATGTAAAGACTTATGCGTTAAAGCGACAAATGGCGGTATCGCTTGGGTTCATTATTGGATAGATGAAGATAAGAACTTTCAATGGGCCACTATTCCAGCGACTCAAATCGTACCTATATGGAATAATCATATCAATACTAAATTAGAGGGCGTGTTTAGGGTATATGAAGACACAAACGAAGCAGGCGAAAATATCACGGTTTATGAATTTTGGAACGATAAAGAAGTACAAGCCTTTTCTATTCGAAGTGGTGATGTAGTAGACCAGCTCCAACCTTATTTAGCGTTTGCGATGATTGACCCTACTGGTGCTATGGTCGAAGTTGATACTATGCCACATGATATGGGCGCAGTTCCTTTTATTCCGTTTGCTAACAATGCTACATATACGCCTGATTTAAACCGTATCAAGAAACTTATTGATGTGTATGACAAAACATACAGCGGTTTCTTAAATGACCTTGAGGATGTGCAAGAAGTTATATTTGTGCTGACTAATTATGGTGGCGAAGATTTAGCTGAGTTCTTAAACGGAATGAAGAAATATAAGGCAATTCAAATGGACTCTACTGGTCCTGATGATAAAAGCGGTATTTCTACCTTAACGATTGATATTCCAATTGAAGCACGCAAGGCATTGCTTGATATTACTCGTAAAGCTATCTTTGATATGGGCCAAGGCGTGGATCCACAGCAACAAGGATTAGATGGAACGAGTGGTGAGGCAATGAAGTTCCTGTATACTTTGTTGGAACTTAAAGCTGGCATGATGGAAACAGAATTTCAGCTAGGTTTTAATCAACTTATCCGTGCTATTTGTAAATTTCATGGCAATGATAAGGTCACTATTAATCAAACATGGACTCGTACATCGGTTAAGAATGATAGTGATTTAGTTAACATGTGCTCTCAATCAATGGGAGTTGTATCTAAACGCAGTATTCTTGCGCATCATCCATTTGTTGAAGATGTAAACGAGGAACTCAAACAAATTGAAGCCGAAGAGGCAGAATCTAACAATGGTATTTATGATGATTGGCAACATGAACATCATGACGATGGCTCTATGAACGACCATGACGATGATGAACACGAAGACCAATAGTCATATATATAAATTTAATCTCTAGTAACTCGTGGCAGGTAAACCACGGTAAAAACCGGATAGGAGACATTACATGACACTGAAAGAATTATTACAAAAATTAGGCATTGCGGAAGATAAAATCGAAAACGCAACGCAAGAATTTAAAGCGTTCTTGGATGGTGAATATGTACCTAAATCGCGATTTAACGAGGTTATCGCGGAAAAGAAAAACCTTGAAACCACTGTTGCAGACCGTGATAAGCAGTTAAAGACATTAAAGGACAGCGAAGGTGATATCACAACTCTTAAAGATAAAATCACAAAACTGCAAGCCGAAAATAAAGCTAATGCTTTAAAAGCAGAGCAAGATTTGAAGAACTTAAAAATATCTACTGCTGTTCAATTAGCAATCGGTGATACGGCTCAGGACGCTGAACTCGTAGCTAACTTGATTGATAAGTCTAAACTCATTCTTGGTGAAGATGGCAAAGTAACAGGTTTGAACGAACAATTAAAGGAATTAAAAACCAATAAATCATTCTTATTCAAACCTGAAGGCGACCCTAAATTCAAATATGACCCTAACAAGGGAAGCGGTACGCCTACAAATAACCCATTCTCTAAAGAACATTACAATCTAACGCAACAAGCAGAATTATTCTCTAAAGACCCTGTTAAGGCTAAACAATTAGCAAGTGAAGCAGGTGTTGAAATTAATTTCTAACCCTAGGAGGTAACTAATGGGAACTACTTTACAAGACATTATTAACCCTACGCCGTTCTTTGCGAATTATGTTGTAAATCGTACGGCTGAATTATCCGCTATTTTCCAATCTGGCATTATCACTCGTGATTCTCGGTTCGACCAATTAGCAAGTGAACCAGCACAAGTACATAACATGCCATTCTTTAATGATTTAACTGGCGACTCTGAAGATGTAATCGAAGGTCAAGACCTTACAGCAGCAAAAATCACATCCAATCAAGATACGTCTACTACTATTCGACGTGCTAAAATGTGGAGCTCCACAGACTTGGCTGCTCAATTAGCTGGTACTGATCCTATGAAAGCTATCGGTGATTTAGCTGCAGGTTTTTGGGCTCGCGACCACCAAAAGGAATTGTTGAATATTCTTGATGGTGTATTTGCATCTACTAGCATGACAGACCATATTTTAGATATTTCCAGTAAAAGCGGAAAAGCTGCTAACTTTTCCGGCGAAGCGTTCATCGATGCAATGCAACTTATGGGCGATGCTCGTAACTCCTTGACAGCAGTTGTTATGCACTCCGCTACAAAATCTTATCTTGATAAATTGAACTTAATTCAAACGATCCGTCAATCTGATGCAGTATCTTTTGATACTTACATGGGTCGTCGTGTTATCGTTGATGATGGTTGCCCTGTTGATACAGATAAGTACACAACTTACTTATTTGGTGAAGGTGCTATCGCATTTGGTGTTGGTAATCCAGTAGGCTTAAAACAAGCAGCCGTAGACCGCGACGAAAAGAAAGGTTCCGGTGTTGACTACTTGATTATGCGTAAAGCATTTATTATGCATCCACGTGGGGTAGCATGGCAAAATAAAACTCGTGCTCATGCTGAGTCTGTATCTCGTACTGAATTAAAAGACGCACTCAACTGGAAACGTGTGTATGAACCTAAACAAATTCGCATTGTTAAATTTACTCATAAATTAGGTTAAGGGGTGTAATTATGGGCGCTGATTCATATTGGGCTAGGAGAAGCACTGAACGCGAGGAAGAATGGAATAAGAAGAGCCAGGAAACCGTAGAAAAAGAGCTTGCTGCTCAATATGAACGGTCAGCTCAACGCATTCAAGCTAACATTGAACAGCTTTATGGAAAATTCGCTAATGATAATGGTATATCTATTGCCGAAGCTAAAAAGTTAATCAATGGTCCTGAGTTTAGAACTTGGAAAAAGGACGTTGAAGAGTACATGAAAGAGTATAAAGAAACTGGTAACCCTAAAACGTTACTGGAATTAAATACTCTTTCCATGCGTTCTCGTATATCAAGGCTTGATAAGTTGTATGGCGATACACTTATTGAGATAGATAAGCTAGGGCAAAAGACCAATGCATCGATTACAGGCTTTCTAAAGTCTGCATACAAAGATAATCGGTTACATTCTGCATATGAACTAGCTAAACGAGGACAAGGCCCTTTAGGCGTTGCTGTTGATAACAAACATGTTGAAAGCGTATTGCGTACTCCATGGAGTGGCAAGAATTATAGTACTCGCATTTGGGATAACTCCGATAAGCTATCAAAGACTATTCAAGAGGTTGTAGTTAGTAATGTACATCGAGGAACATCAGTCGAAAAGCTAGCTAAAGAAGTTCAAGAGCGTATGAACGTATCAAAGAATAACGCTGTTAGATTGGTTAGGACTGAACTCAATTATGTTCATAATCAAGCTACATTAGACTCTTTGAAGTCCGCTAATATGGAGTACTTTCAATTCATAGCTACGATTGACAAGAGAACGTCCTCAACTTGCCGTGAGCACGATAACAATATATATCCTGTTGCAGATGCTGAAGTCGGAACAAATGTTCCTCCACTACATCCACGATGTAGATCTACAATTGCAGGTACAATAGATAAAAAAGCGACTAGCGGTTCTCGTACTGTTAAAATGGAAAAAGCTAATAAGAACGAGCCTACACAATACGAGAAAGTACCTCGTAATATGGATTATGACAACTGGAAAGCGATATATGTTGATAAATCTAAAATATTTGCTGAATGGCGTAGTGAACAAAAAGCGGTTAAATCTATTAAATCTGTTGCTCATATTCCTGAGAAAACTGTTACAACAGATATGATACGTGATAAACTTGCAAAAATCGATTTACCAAACGCCACTCCACAGGATATAATAAGTGTAGGGAAAATGGTTGTTAAAAAACACAATATCATTGATATTATAGGTAATACAGGGGAATTAAAAAGTGTATTGTCTGAATATCGTGATATGGGCTCTACTGTTCCCAAAACGATGTGGGCTAAAGGGGCTAATGCAGTAAATAAAAAACTATTGCAAGACGCTTTTGAGCTATATCCTAGTGATTGGTTACAGTACGTGAAAGATAGTAATCGAAAAATCTGTTCTCGTAAGGTGGATCGAGGATACTTTAGTCCTATGGCTAAATTAGCGAGTGGCAAAATTGATTGGCATCAAGAGGGGCATCCGAAGACCGATTATATTTCAATTAATATGGACGGCATAAGAAGAACAACACCATTCCATGAAATAGGGCATATGGTTGAATACTTTAATAAAGATGCTTTAAGGTTATCTATAGAATTTCGTAATATGCGTACACGTGGTGAAAAGGTACAGTTACTAGCTGATTTATTAAATATTCCAGCGTATAAAATGGAGTCAACATATGCAGATAACTTTATTAATCCTTACATAGGTAAAGATTATGGGAATGATGCTTCAGAGGTTTTAAGTATGGGCCTTGAATCTATCTTTGTACCAGGTGAGATAGGGCACATAAAAAGATATGACTATAAGAATAATCAGTTTGTTTATGCCACGATTACAGATGACATGGAATACTTGTATTTTATTATCGGCATGATTTTGACTGTATAGGTGATGAAAATGAATGACAAAGAGTATATTGCAACATTAGAACAATTGCATACAGTTGAGAAGGCATATCTCGCTATTTTTGGCGAACACTCTTTAGATCGTGTCAGTTATTATGAACCATTAAATCCCACAATTAATGATTTTAAAATTGGAATTCAAAATTTGTCTAAGGCGATTGCCGAAAATAAACCAATTTATCAGCCGACTGAAGAAGAGTTTAATATGATGATTTTTTAAGCACTCTATATAGGGTGCTTTTTTAATGCAAAAAAGGAGGTGAACTATGGGGAATGTTAAATATCTAGATTTTGACGAGGCGAAAAAAGGCATTATTGATGTCACTCATCGACTTGTATCAGTTGTTGATAGTTTAAACGATACAAATTATGATGCATATTTAGATGTATTCGCAGAAAAGTTTATCCTTGATTGTATGGACTACTGCCATAGAACTGACTTTCCAAGAACGTTGATTTATACTGCTTCTGAATTAGCTGTTAAGTATATCAAAGATAAGTTCAGTGATACGCACGGCCCTCTTAAATCGTTAAAAGAAAACGATGTAGAATTCACGTGGGCTGTTGAGGATGTATCTCCTATTGGCTGTATTAGTGAAAAGGACTTTGAAAGCATTCGTACTAAACTAAACCTATATAGAAAAGTGGTGTGGTCAAATGGCTAATGTATATGGCAAACTGCTTGCGGATATTATGTACAAAGATACCTGTACAATCTCACGGCAAATGGCAACTACTGATGATATAGGCGCTGATGTGTACGAATTAACAGTAGTATACAGTGATATACCATGTAGATTAGGTCAAACAGGTCAATCTAGTACTAATGGAACTGAAACAGACAGCACATTTACATTAAGCGATAGATTGCGTTTGTGTTTATCCACTAAATACGATGTTAAACCTAATGACATAATCTCTATTTCACACGAGGGGCAATCGTTTGTTATGCGTGCTGATACGCCGTTTAAATATATGACACATCAAGAAATTAAGTTATTGAAAGACGGTGAAGCATAATGGGGGTTAAGTTAACAGGGTTTGATGAACTCATTCAAAAGTTCTCAGATTCATTAGGTGAGTATCCTGAACATGTTGACACAGTACTCGCTCAAAGTGCAGAACTTATGATTAACGATGTTAAGATGAAAACTCCTGTTGATACTGGCCTACTACGAAATTCATGGAAACGTACAGGGGTTATGAATGGTAAAGTTGAGATCTATAATAATACCGAGTATGCGAATCATGTAGAATATGGACATCGTACACGCAATGGTGGTTATGTTAAAGGACGTAAAATGTTACATCGCTCAATAGTTGGCATGCGTAGTCAATTCGCTAGGAATGCGAGAATTATATTGAGGAACTTAACCAATGATTAAATTAAGGGCGATACAGAAAGCTCTAGTCGAGCTGTTAAAAAGTAAATATCCTAATTATAAGGTGTATTTCGACAACATAGAAAAGTCGAATGCACCTTATTTTTATATCGAAATGTTCGTCCGGTCCGGTGTTGGTGATTATACATACTTTGATAGGACTGTACAGGTTGATATAACCTTTAGACCTATTGAGGATAAATACGGACGAATTAAACGCTCTGAACTATATGAAATGTCTGATAGTTTAGAGTGCTTATTTAGACCAGTGCTTAAAGTCGATGATAGATACATTACTATTAACGATTTTGAACATACATTCATAGATGAAGTATTGCACTTTATCTTTAACCTAGAATTTGAGGACGCATTCACAGATGAAGAAGTAGGTTTTATTCGAAATGAAGTCGCTCAAACTCTTACTTTTAGCCTTAATGGTATTAATTTAACCGAGGAGGTAACTAATGGCTAACGAAACCGAAAAATTTGGCTTACCACAGGTCTTAATTGACTTTAAAACCAAAGGCATTACAGCGATTAAACGTTCTGCACGTGGCGTGGTTGTATTGATTTTGAAATGCGAAAGCACGGATACATCTAACAAATATAAAATTTCTGATGTATCTGAAATTCCGGAAGGTGTATTTGATGAAGCAAGTACGGATCTTATCAAGAAATGTCTTGACGGTACTCCTTTACGCATCTTGGTATACACCTTACCTAAAACAACTGTACAAGGTGCAAAAAACACGCAAGCGACTTTGTTAAAACAATTGAAGCATATTCGCTATAACTACATCGCAGCTCCTACTGGTACATTGCAAGACCAACAAGATTTGGCGTCCTACATTAAAGCAGAACGCAATAACAGCCGTAAAACAGTTAAAGCGGTTGTTGGTGGTGTAGCAGCAGACTTTGACGGTGTTATTAATTTCTGTACCGAAGAAATTAAAGTTGCTACAGGTAAAAATACAGCAGGTAAAACCACTTATAAAACATATACTCCAATTGAATATACAGCTCGTATCGCTGGTATTTTAGCAGGCTTGGCATTAGACCGTTCTGCAACATATTACAAATTGACTGAAGTTGAGTCTGTTAAAGTGTACGAAGATTTGAATGACCGCATCGACCACGGCGAATTGCACTTATTCGACGAAGAAGACGGCGAAGGTGTTAAAATCGCTCGTGCTTGCAACTCTTTGCAAACATTCACAACCGATAAAGGCGAAGAATTCCGTAAAATCAAAATCGTTGAAGGCGTTGATATGGTTACTGACGATATTCGCGATACCTTCAAAAAATACTATGTTGGTAAATACATCAATGACTACGATCATAAAATGTTATTCGTAGCAGCAATTATGGTTTACTTTGGTCAATTGGCTGGTAACGTGCTTGATAGCCGAGCAGGTAACACAGTAGATATCGACTTCCAATTCCAAAAAGACTACGCAATTATTAAAGGCGAGGATGTATCTCAAATGACTAATATGCAAATTCGCGAATACAACACTGGTTCTCAAATCGGTTTATCCGGCAAAGTTAAATTCGTAGATGCTATGGAAGATTTGAAGATTACCTTCACAATGTAATAGAAAGGAATACAAGTATGAATAAAGACAAATTTACATTTGATTTACAAACGTTCGCTCGTGCTGCTGAAGACGTTAAATTCCGTGGTCGCCGTCGCTGGAACGGCTCTCATGGTAAATTGTGGCTTGATGGTGAGTTGGTATTTGAGATTGAAAGTTTTGAAGCTAGCGTTGATTCTCAACGTGAAGATGTAATCATCGGTAACTCTGTTGATAGCAAGGTAACAGCACTCAAAGGCGAAGGCACAATTAAAATTAAAAACGTTATTAACCGCAATCATCGTAAATTATTAGAAGAATGGAGTGCAGGCCACGACCCTCGTACTACTCTTATTGGTTTACTTGATGATCCTGACGCGGTAGACGGTCAAAAAGAACGTATCACGATTGATAATGTTTGGTTTACCAAAATTCCTCTTATGAATTTCGAAAAAGGTAAAGTTGTTGAAACTGAATTACCTTTTGGCTTCACTCCTGAAGATGCACAATTCATGGAATCTATTGACTAATTGAAAGGAAATTAACTATGTCTATTTCTATTAATGAACTAATCGCTAAACGTGAAGAAATTAATGCTCGTAAAGCACAAAAATTAACTATTGAAACTTCCATTGGTGAAGTAGTAGCGAAAAAACCTACTGCTTCTATTATGGCGGAAGCCCTAGGGCTTGAAAGTGATAATGACCAATATGTGGTGTATAACTGCATTGTTGAACCTAACTTGAAAAACAAAGAATTGCAACAAGCCTATGAATGCGTTGAACCTATGGACATCGTTGATAAAGTATTTGATGTTGGTGAAGTTAAAGCGATTAGTACTGTATTGATTGAATCTGTAGGCGCTGGTAAGAAACTCAACCACGCTATTATTGACGAAGCAAAAAAGTAATAGAAGAAGACTGGGAGGCGGCTACGGCCGCCTACTTAGTTTTAAAGGGTCATACGTTTGATTATTTCTTTAACCTAACTACTATGGAGAAAATTATGTGCCGTGTAGCAATGGACAAAGAGCGAAAAGAACGTATTGAAGTTGCTAAAATTGCTTTAAGGGAGGTACTAGGTGGCTGATACACAAAAATTAAGCGTTGAACTCTCTCTTAATGATAGAGGGTTTACAAAAGGAATACAGCAAGCCCAGCAATCATTGCAAGGTTTAGTTAAATCAGCTACTGGCTTGTCTCCTGCCGTTTCGTCTGCTAGTAGGAATATGAGTACGGCTACAAGCTCTGTTAAAGGGGTGCAACAAGCCGCTCAAAGTGCGACGAGTAGTATTACAAAGTTAAAACAAGCCGGAAGTAATGTATCTGTTAATATCAAGGCTAAAAACAATGCAAGCTCTACAATCAGTCAAGTACAATCTCAATTAAATGGCTTTAAAGGTAAAGTATATACCGCTACGGTAGCGGTTAAACAAAAAATGACTGGTGCTGTTGGTGCTGCTTCTAATAAGTTAAATGGTGTTTTATTAGGTGCAGGTGCTCAAATGGCCGCTATGGGCGGCATTGGGTTTGGCATATTCGACGCTGTAAAAGGCTATGCTGATTTTGAAGAAGAAATGTCTGCTGTAAAAGCGATTTCAGGTGCTACGGCTGACGAGTTTCAACGCTTGAATGAAAAAGCAATTCAAATGGGTGCTGATACAAAATTCAGTGCTTTAGAATCTGCACAAGCATTTAAGTATATGGGCATGGCAGGTTGGAAAACTGAAGACATGATAGGCGGTATTGCCGGTATTATGAATTTAGCGGCCGCATCCGGTGAAGATCTTGCTATGACTTCTGATATTGTAACTGATAGCTTATCTGCATTTGGTTTACAAGCACGAGACTCTGCTATGTTTGCTGACGTGTTAGCAGCAGCAGCTACTAACTCAAATACCAACGTTGCTATGATGGGGCAAACATTCAAATATGCTGCTCCAGTAGCAGGTGCATTAGGGTTTAGTATTCAAGATACTGCTCTTGCTGTAGGTCTTATGGCTAACCAGGGCATTAAAGCCTCCGAAGCTGGTACATCGCTCCGTTCTATGATGACTCGATTAGTTAAACCGACAAAAGAGTCAGGGCAAGCAATGGATATATTAGGTCTTAGCATTACAGATTCAAACGGCAAGATGAAACCATTTAGGGATATTATCGCCGACATTCGCGAAGGTATGAAGAAATTAACTCCGGAAAGTAAAGCGGCGGTAGCTGGTATGCTTGCCGGTCAAGAAGCTATGTCAGGCCTATTGGCATTAGTTAACTCGTCGGATGGTGATTTCGATAAGTTGGCAGAGGCTATCGATAACTCAAATGGGGCTGCCGAACGAATGGCGAAGATCCGTATGGATAACTTAAAAGGCGACTTGGAACAACTATCAGGCGACTGGGATTCGTTCACTACTAAATTAATGAGCGGTAGCATTGGCGGTTTTAGAGATATTGTACAAGGTATCGACAACTGGTTTGTAGGTTTAACCGAAAACTTTGAAACTAACGGCGTTACCATTCGAAGCGTGCTTGACGGAATAACTTCCGCGATCAAAGAATTAGTAGGGCAAACACTAAAGATGGAAGGTCTTCCTTCTATTTTATCTGCAGCTGCATTAGCAGTAACAGGCATAGGTGTTTTTAAAGCCGGTAGAGGTGTTTTTAATTTGTTTAGAAGTGCAAAGGGCGGCTCTATAGGTGGTCCTGGTGGTAGTTCTGCCAGTGATATGACTATAAACGCCTTAAATGTAACTCTTATAGCAAATCGAATGTTAGGCGGTGCGCAAGGTGCTGGAGTTGGAACTGTTGGCAAAGTAGGTAAAGGTGCCGGATCAGTTGGCAGAAGATTAACCAAAATAGGTGGTAAAATCGCTATTCCACTAGCATTAGCTATGGGCGCATATGACTTAGCTACGAGTGATGATAAAGCTCGTGCTGGAGTCGGTTTAGGCGGTAGTCTTGCTGGTGGTTTAGCTGGAGCGAAATTAGGTGCTATGGGTGGCGCTGCTTTAGGTTCTATAATTCCTGGTGCAGGAACCGCCGTTGGCGGTGCTATTGGTGGTGCATTAGGTGGCATCGGTGGTGCAATATTCGGTGAACAGTTCGCTCAAGAAATATTTGACGGAATTACAAATAACCTCGACGGTATAACAGAATGGTTTTCTAACAAATGGAACAGCATTGTTGATACTTGTACTCCTGTTATTAATACTATTGCAGGCTTATTTGGGTTCGCTTGGGATACAATATCTACAATTTTTGGACCAGCTGCAGATTGGTTTAGTAGTAATATTTGGGAGCCTATTAAGAGCTATGCTAGCAGTATGTTGGATAGCATTACTGGGTTCTTTAGCGGTGCTTGGGAATCAATTAAAGGCATTTGGGGTGCCGTGGCTGGTTGGTTCGACGCAAACGTTTGGGGACCATTAAAAGCTAAAGCAAGTGAAGTATTTAGCGGTTTGGGTAATGCGTTAAGTGCTGCACAATCAAGGGGCGCACAAATTACAGGCTTAACAGGTCATGCTACTGGTACAAATTACTTCGGCGGCGGCTGGACTGAAATTAATGAGCGTGGCGGTGAAATTGTAGACCTACCTAGTGGATCTAGAATTTATCCTCATGCGACTACTGAAAAAATGCTAGCAAAAGAATTTAGCGGAGCTAGTGGCGGTGGTAACAATTACACCGTAACAGGTAATACTTTTGTTGTTAGAGAAGAAGCCGATATAGACCGTATTGCTCATTCTTTATTCTCGATGTTTGGGGCTGCTGAAACAAATTATGGAGGTGTATAGGCATGTCAAAATTCGTTAGCGGTATAGGGCGTGCCTTATCGCTTTTATCATTTGCATTTGGTAAAGGAGCAAGGGAACTACCCACTATCATTATTTCGCAAGGTGAAGAAAAGTTAGTGCTTCCTGTTACTCCAGTTAAATATGAGGTTGGTAATGAACAGGGAAATAAAACTGTTGATATTACTCAAATAGGTGAGGTGCTTTTATTTGGAAACCCTAAGCTCAAAACATTATCATTCGAAGGATTTTTTCCAGCGAAAGATTATCCGTTTATTGTTGGCGATAAGCGTAAGCCTATTGAAATTATTAACCTCATAGAAAAGTGGAAAACATCAAAGAAACCTGTTAGGGTCATCATAAGCGATGGCCCTATTAATTTAATGATGGGAATCGAGTCATTCCCATATAAGAAACAGGAAAATACAGGGGATATGTATTACACGCTAACATTTAAGGAACATAAAGACCTTAACACGCCTGCCACTGGTGATGATAAGCCAGTTGATGAAACGACAGGCTTAAAAGATAGGCCTTCTGTTGCTCAAAAACCTAAAACAGCAACATTGTTCAGTAAAGGTTCTGATGTGTTGGATGCTGCTAAAAAGGCATATGGCAATTATCGTCATTATGAACGCATTATCCAATCAAATGACCTAAAGAATTTAGCGATTAATAATCTTAGCCAGCTTAGAAAGTTGAAGGTGAAATAATATGATAGTAAAACATATTGGCACTAAAACAGTTAAAGATGAAAAGACTGGCAAAGAAAAGAAAGTTCCTGTTGAAAATGATATTACTCATTTAGTTGAGCATGTTACCTGGTCCGGTTCGCGTATTCAAGCAGCTAGAAAACTTGAATTTGTCTTAGTACAAGAACCACGTGATCCGAACTGGCCTATCTATGCAGTGAGTATTGGTGAAACAATTAAAGGGTACTCAGAAGATGGTGATGTGCAATTTGTAGGCAATATATATAGCACTGAACGCAAAACATCTGCATCACGAATTACAGTAACATGTTATGACAACATGTTCATATTAAGTAAATCAAAGACTACTCGCAAATTCACCAATATGACAGCAGAGGATATCGCAAAAGCAGTATGCAAGGAAATGGGAATTAAAGTAGGTAACCTTGCTGAAACCAAAGAAAAGATAACTTTTATAGCTAATAACAAGTCAGGGTATCAAATCATACTTATGGCTTATACAGAGGTCGCTAAAAAGACCAACAAAAAATATCAAGCTATGATGGAGGGCGATGAACTCGACATCATAGAGAAAGGTTCATTGATTGAAGGACTAGTAATAGACCAATACAGGAATATTACTGACTCATCTTTCAAAGAGTCTATTGAAAACATGATTAATAAAGTCATGATTGTTGATGATAAAGGTAACTTTGTTAGATATGAAAGTAAAGACGACCAAATTCAACGCTACTCAATGATACAAGCAGTCTATAAGGAGAACAAAAACAAAAACACGGCTGATGAAGTAAAGGATATATTTAAGAAACCTGAACGGACTGGCGTGATTGATTGTTTAGGTGATTATGACGCATTATCCTCGTATTCTGTTGAAATTAGAGACGTGATAACCGAGTTAAGTGGTAAGTTCTGGATCAAGAGTGATACTCATGATTTCAAAAACGGTCAACATACAATGAAACTCGAGATTGAATTTGAAAATCTTATGACTAAAGAAAAGGTAGACCATTCCTTAGAAGCTAAAGAAAAGAAACGCCAGGAGCGTGAAGATAAAAAGAATAATAAAACTCCTAAGGGTAAAGGTCGAAGGTCCACTAGAAAATCGACTAAAAGAAAGGTAGAAATTCATTATGTTGAATGATATTCCTAGCGCTGCACATTCGATGGCTAAAATGGTTGATACAATTCACGGTATAGCTAAAGGTGAACAACCTATGGGCATGCGTATTGGCTTAGTAACATCACCATTTCCTAACCTGGTAATTCGTGTAGATAATATCGATATTACCAATGAGCAAATATACCTAAATGACTATTGGAAGCCAGGTCATCATCGTGAAGCTGAAGGACACATCATAAGCGAAACACAACCACGGTCAGGCGGTGGAGGATATGCAGAATTTGCTAGTCATACGCATGATATCCACAATGACTATACCGATACTATTAATATGACTGATACCTTGCGAGTAGGTGATGAAGTAACGGTATTTCCAGTATATGGACAAGGTGAACAGCTTTATTACATAGGTCAAAAGGTGGTGAAACTATGAGCGAAGAATATCCTTTTGCAGGGTTAACTCGTACAGTTGAGTCTAGTCAAAGTGAACTACCATTATTCCGTGAATATGATTGGGATTTTGAAAACGATACATTTCAATATAACTCAAGTGGTAAACGTATTGCCCTCGAGGGTGATGAAGCGTTGAAAATTTGGGTGTACAAAGCACTCAAAACCGAACGCAATCAATACCTAGCATATTCTACTCGATATGGTATTGAGTTAAAGCCGTTCATAGGTAAAGTCATGAGTGTTGGCGAACGATATTCAGAACTTAAACGAGTGATTATAGAGTGCCTTATGGTTAACCCTTATATTAAGTCGATTGATAGTATCGAGTTCGATGCGAATGGTGATAAGGTCGATTGTCAAATTGAATTAACAACGATATATGGAGGAATTAATATCAATGTTTAATATTCCAACATCAGACGAAATTTTAAAAAGCCTCCAATTACAATCGCAACTTCCGATGAGTAAATTTGAGGGGACATTTGAATATGATGTATTTTCATCTAACGCTATTGAGTTCATGAAGACCTATGTTGAATTAGGCGAACTTTACAAAGTAGCGTTTGCGGATACATCATATGGCGATTTCTTAACTATGCGTGCTAAAGAAGCTGGTATCATTCGAAAGGTAGCTACAAATGCGATAGGATCTGTTACTGTTAAGGGTAATGGAGTATTGCCTAAAGGCAGTCAATTTTCTACCGCTGGCGGAGTACTATTTGAAACTTTGGAAACTGTAACGATTAACGGTAGTCAAGAAGTTAAGGTTCAAGCCGTTGAAACTGGCAATAATGGTAATGTAGCATCAAATACGATTGATACAATTCCGATGTCAATTCCTGGTATTAATAGCGTTATCAATATGCAACCAACAAAAGACGGTTTCGAAGAAGAAAGCGATGATAATTTACGCGAACGCTATTTATTGCATGTTCGGTATCCTGGTACATCCGGCAATAAAATGCACTATTATGAATGGGCTATGTCTGTTCCTGGTGTAGGGGGTGTGAAAATTATACCTACATGGAATGGTCCTGGTTCTGTTAAGGTCATTATTATTAATTCTGAGTTTAAACAAGCCTCTACTGAGCTAATAACAGCAGTTAAAGATTACATTGAAAGCGTTCGCCCTATGGGTGCTATGGTAACTGTAGTTAGTGCAACTCCTAAAGTTATTAATGTAGCGGCTACTATCGAGGGTAAAGGATTTGTATTAGACAAATTCAAGGAAATGATGAATGACTATTTAATAGATCTTGAAAAGTCAGTCATTAATAACGGCGAAATTAATAAATTATCTATTGCCAAAGTAGGTAGTTTTATTATTGACGCAGGCGCTATTGATTATCAAAACTTGCGAATTAACAACGATGATAAAAGCATTGTTATTAACGATGAAGATTTACCTACATTAGGTGAGGTGAACATACAATGATATTTGAACTATTAAGGACTTATAAAGTTGATGTGCTTCGCTATTTGCCTAAATTTCTTAAATATGATGGTTCATTTAAAGCTACTGAAGACGCTTTAAGCGAGGAACACGAAAAGCAAAGGCTGTTAATTATCGATATATGCAAGCAGTTGTTTGTTGAAAGTGCTACATGGGGCCTTTCTGATTGGGAAAGGGTATATGGCATTAAAACGAATAAGCATTTGACGATAAAACAACGCCGGCAAAATCTGTTAGTAAAAATTCAAGGTACTAAAACAATTACAGTTAAACAACTCGAAACTATTATTAATCAAGTAGTTCCTGTATGTGGCGCTCATGTTTTAGAAAACACTAATCCTAATGAATTTAAAGTTGCATTAGATGTAGCTGCTTATGTTGAAAAGGTTCGTGAGCTGGTTAATAAATACAAGCCAGCTCATTTGACGTATGTTGTGGCGGAGTTGTATCAAGCAAATACTCATATTTATATTGGTGGTGTTGTTAACGTATTTGATAAGCAAATTGTAAAATACGCTAAAAGCGATCCTATTATCCGTGCATCAGGACAGCCTAAAATCGGAATGGTAATTATTAATGTTGATAAAATTAAAATATATGGAGGTAATCAATGAGCGATTACGGAAGAATTGTAACTACCAATCAAGGTAAGAATATGGTTACAGAGTCAATCAGGACTCAATCTGCAATCATATTTACTAAAATTTCATTAGGTGATGGCCTGTTAAATGGTGAAACAATCGAAACTATGACAGGGTTAAAACATAGCTTATTAAACGGAAATATTCCTAAAATAAAGCACCTAGGAAATGGTGAAATTGAAGCTGTATCTACTGTTAGCAATAGTGAACTGACAGCAGGTTTTTTTGCAAGAGAATTAGGTTTGTTCGCTAAACTTGGTGAAGAAGGTGAAGAGCAATTATTTGCTTATACTAATGCTGGTTCTAATGCTAGTTATATTCCTCCTAATACAAGTGTTGATGAAAAAATGCTAGGTATTCAATTAGGTGTAGGCGATGCTGTTGTTCAAGTGAATTATCAAAGTCATTTGTATATTACTTATGAACAACTAGATGATGCTATCGCTCATCATAACTCCGATGAACATGCACACGATAATCGGTTTAATGCAATTATCCAAAAAGTCAATAACATGATTACAAATGAGGATAATACCGATGTATTGGATAAAGCTACATCATTACAGTTAGTAAAAGCCCTGTTAAGTAACTTAAAAATCAAGGATGCTGACGATGTAATTAAAGCTATCGAGTCAAAGAAAACTGAACTCGGAATACGCTTTGACTTCTCCGATATTAATTCTTGGTATATCTGCCTGGGTAAACAATATGGCAATTTCATTATTCAAGGCGGACGTCAACGAGCTGGTGAACAAAAACAGTCAGATGTAAATAATTTAGCTAATACTACCAATCGAGTCGTATTTCCAATTTCGTTTACAACGAGCCATTTATTCCATGGGTTTGCGATTATGGCGAGTGATGACTCCGTGTTTTGGGGAAATTCTGCAGGAAGCGTTATAACAAGAAGAATTTCTAATACCGATATGCGTTACGAAGTACATTCCACGTATCAATCGATGTTAAAACCGGATTCTATTATTGAGTGGTGCGTAGTTGGTGTATAAAGGAGAACAATATGAACTATGTATTTGTGTTAGATAAAAACGGTATTCGTGAAACCTCATATGTAGTAGGATTGCATGCAGAAACGTTAGAAGAAACAGAACAATTAGCGAAACAATTTTATCCAACAAGCACTATTTTAAGTGGTGATAGTGATATGCAGGTACAATTCACCAATGGTAAAGCTTATGTAAATGGTGAATTTGTAGAGCCGCCAATAGTTGAATATATTCCAACAAAAGAAGATAAAATTAATGCTATTAAAGCAGAGTATGAGCCTCGCTTTAAAGCGCTAGAAGAAGCCCAACGCAGATTGCTGCTAATGGGTAAGCCGACCAACGCTATTAGTGCGCAGTACATTAAATTAAACAGTGAAATGGTAGCACGAATTAAGGGGGTGCAATAATATGCCTAAATATGTTGGAGAAAGTAAAGTTCCTGTAATGGAATTTTGTGAGTACTGTTGGGACGTACTCAACGAAGATGGCACCTGCCCTTCTAAAGGATGTGTGCACAACGATTTAATGGACGAGGAGCACAAAGATGAAACTACCGGTTCTACACAACCTTGATGCAATCAAAGGGGAAGTAATTTCTCTTAACATTGGGTATAACAATGTTGTTGCGAGTGAAAGTCTATTCGCTTGCGTTCGTAAATATCGGACGGACGAAGATTATAAAGCAAAGTTTGATATTAATGTATCTACTGACAAACTAGAAAGCGATGAAGCATCTAAAATCACTCTTTCACTTGATACAAACACTTTAGAAGCCGGTAAATACCAATGGGATTTGTTCTTATGGAGCGGCGACCGTCCTATTAAATGTCTTGTTAAAGGGCAAGTTGGCATAATTGAAGGTATCAGCAATAGGGGGAAATGATATGAGCGAAGAAAACGTATATTTGAAACCTTCTCCTGTTGATAGCATCCACATCAAAGACGGTGATGAAAATATTAAAGTCAAAGACAATATGCAAATTGTTAAGTTGCAAGGCCCAAAAGGGGACCCAGGACCGCAAGGCCCTCCTGGTCCTCCAGGGCCACAAGGTGAACCAGGTCGAAATGGCGTTGACGGAATAAACGGTGAGCAAGGGGTACAGGGTATTCAAGGTCCTCCAGGTATTCAAGGCCCTCCTGGCCCCCCTGGTGCTCCCGGTAAAGATGGCGTTAACGGTCTTAAAGGCGACCCTGGCACTAAAGGTGAAGCCGGTCCTCCTGGTCCAGAAGGTCCTCGTGGTCCTAAAGGTGATATCGGTCCTATAGGTCCGGAAGGTCCTCGTGGTGCAGATGGTCCTCCAGGTCCAAAGGGTGAGGACGGTATCCCGGGACCTAAAGGCGACGATGGTAAACCATTTGCTTATGATATGTTTACGCCGGAACAGCTAAATGCATTAAAAGGTCCGGCTGGTGAACGTGGTGAACAAGGTCCTCCAGGTCCAGCTGGTCAACCGGCCGATATATCAAAATTCGTTATTAAAACTGACTTCCAGTTAATTATCGACGAATTGAAGAAAATTAACGGAGGTATTTAGCTATGGCCGAACAACATGTCGAATCAGTATTAACCGAACTTAGGAAGTTCGAGACTCATATTACAAACATAGGCGACGCTATCATAGAAAAAGGCGTTCAGTCACGTCGTAAATTATATGATTTTGCCAAAGAGATTAAGAAGATTAAAGGTTTTCCTTATAGTGATACTATGTTAGTCTCTATTTCTAATGCGATAGGCGTAGGCCTTACCGATGAAGAAGTTACGAGAGGTATTGCCGAATTTACAACTAATAACGTACAAATCGATTTTATGAATACTTCTATACCTGTTAACAAATATAAAAATAATAAGACTATTAAGCAGATTCATACCTATTTTCAAGTAAATACGATAGGAAATTATGCTTTTAATGGATCTAATCTAAGAAAATTAATATCTCCTCTTACTACTAAAATAGGGCTAATGACATTCGAAAACTGTAGCGAATTAGAAGAATTAAATCTAGGCAAATTCGTATATAAAACTGGTACCGATACTAGTTTTAGTTTAAAAAATTGCCCTAAGTTTAAGAAATTAATCGTTAATGATAATTCTAATATCACTATGTCAGATTATAAAAATAAATTAGCTGTAGCTAACAACACATTCGAAATCTATACATATAGTGGTAAGAAATATAATAAAGTAACGTATAGTTTTGAGTAAGGAGTTAAATAATGAATAATTAGCTGACACAGGGGGAACACATGCAAGTAATAACAGATTTTCTATGTGAGGCATGGCGAACTCTGACAAACTCATTCGCCATTAAAGCCTTACTTGCGGTCATAGCCGAGGTTGGCATATATATGCTAGGGCTCAAACATGTTCAAGTACTAGGGATATTCATTATACTGGTATTCCTAGACCTTATAACACGTTGGGCGGCTATTAGCTATCAAATGCTTATTGATATGGGGGCGAACCCAGAGAATATAAGCGGTTATGATAAATATATTGCCATTCCTGCTGCATGGGGTAAGGGAATAATTTCATCTAAGCATATGCGAAAGCCGTTTGTAACAAAAGTATTAACCTATTGTTTAGCGACTGGCGCTGCCTGGTGTTTTGATTACATGGCAGGTGCGTATGCTTTTGCTGTAAATCTAGTGTGGCTATATCTTGGCTCAGTTGAGTTTTTAAGTATCCTCGAAAATATGAGGGACGGCGGAAATAGCACAATCGCAGGGCTTTTGGATGTAGTGCATTCTAAGATTGACATGATTTTAAAGAAATAGAGGTGCATATAATGAAAATTGGTACATATTTTGATGATTATGAAGTTGCATGCAAATGCGGCCGTCATGGATACGATAGCGACGGACACCCTATTTTAGACCACATCATTGATAAAAGGCTCGTTGACGTATTGGACGCTATCCGTGAACGTATTGGGCAACCTATCGAAGTGTTAAGCGGTTATCGTTGCCCTGAACATAACGCAGAAGTTGGCGGTGTTCCAAACTCTCAACATGTTGAGGGTACGGCTGCCGACATTACTTATGACGGCATTAACGTCGATTTTCTCGCCGAAGTGGCTGAGGAATGTGGTGCCGACGGCATAGGTAAATATTACTATCAAAACTTCGTGCATGTTGACGTAAGGGGATATGCAGCACGTTGGAGTGATATTGATTAAATAGGGAGATAGATATGTATGAGAAAATCACGAACTACATCAATGCGGTTAAATCTCAGATTACTATTAAGCGGCTTATTATTGCTTGTGGTTGTGTGTTGCTCCTCCTTAGTGCATGCCAACTCATTGACGGTTACTTCACCGCAAGAGGCAACTATCAACGTGCCATTGACAAGTTGGAACGAACTCAAAGGGAACTTGATACAAGCAGACGCCTTAATCAAGAGCTCAAACTTGTCATTGAACGAGGCTCAGACCTTAACCGCCAAGCAAGCGATCGAATTGAACGAATTGAAGATTATCAACGAAGAACGGAGCAAGGAATTGACCGAGCTCAAAACTATCAACGAGAAACAGGGGCAAGAGTTAGCGAAAGCATCGGAATTAATAACCGAGCAGGCGAGCTCATTGGAAACAGCCTCCGTATCATTGAACGAGTTGAAAGCGGAAATAAAGAACAATAAACGAACAGAACAAAGGTTACGCCGTCAACGTGATACATGGGCGATTAGTAATGCCGCTCTTTTCCTAGCTGGTGCTTTACGAAGATAATTCGGAGGTGATCCTGTATCTCCTTACTATGTGAAGGTGGACACATAGGAACAGTCAAATGTTGGTTGATTGTTGAATTTCAAAAGATTGTCAAAAGATTATAATGCCTATTGTGCTAGTATTTATCAGTGCTAACACGATAGGCCTTATTTTTTTTGTATTTATTTTCAAATATCCGGTTGCCTTCATCTTGAATAAGTTATATAATGTAATCAAGATAAAGGTTACATATTAAGGAGGTAACAAAGATGACAACGAAAAGAATTCCAGTACAAATCATTACTCTAGCAGTGGATAAACAGTTAACAACAAACAACCCAAATTATGAAGTTATAACTGATTTAATAGCTAAAATCGAACACGAGGAAAGACTTTCAATGCTAAAAGTTAAGCTATCAAAACTCTATGATAGACTAGCTGAAATAGACGCTGAATTAGATTATTAAAAGTAAAGGAGTTAACAAAATGACACTAGATGAATTAAACCGAATTATTATTGCACAAAATCAACATATAGCAATAGATAAGCATAGAACATGTTATGAATGTTATAACATTCATACAAACAGACTGATAGCTGCTGCTACAACGATTGATGAACTAAAAGAAACATTAATTAAAATGAATGTAATTAGAGGATAAGGAGTACAACATGAAAATTAAAACAGAAACATCAATTATCATCGCTTTAACTACTATTAAATTATTTGAATTCAATTTAAAAGGTAAAAAAGCGAGTTTACTCAGAGAATTAACATCAAAAGACAGCCAGTTTATTAACGAAGTAAAATGCAACTGCATTATAGAAAAAGAATTGCCGGTTGGTGTTGTTTTGACAAAGTTAATGGGTGGTGTTACAAAAATAGTCAAAGAACAAATCGGAAATCTAACAAAAGAAGAAAGTGCGTTATTAATGAGATTATTGCAAAATACATTTAATGAACAATTATATATCGTAATTGATGAAGAATATGCAGAGTTAAATATGTAATTTATAATAAGCCCTCTTGCGATTAAGTAAGAGGGTAAAAAAAGGAGTGTATAAAATGTTAAAAGTAATCGATTTAAACGGTTTTAAACCTATAACAAGAGCGGTAGTTGATACATATGCAGAGGCTTGGGATGTAATATACGAGCAAGAAATGAAGTCTTCTAACTGCATTTGCAAAAATACCAAAGAACAATGGGATGAATGGGAAACTGTTGACGAAATATTCCCTAATTTTGTATGGCCTGATAACGTTGATTATGTATGGACTGCAGATTGGATAGCCGAGCCAGTTGTGGATCCTGTGGAATACAATGAGCAAAGCGTAAATGATTTGATAGACGATTTAATGTTGCATTATGAAATTGAAGTGTGCTAGCGGCTTTACTATTGAACGTGTATAATATATCTAACATAGTAATAACTTGGAGGGTATTTTATGGATAATAAACGAAACTGGGGCGGAGCTCGAAAGGGTGCTGGTGCTCCAATAACAGTAAAGCCTATTAACAAAAGAAAACAACGTGCTATATCTTTGAGTGATGCTGAATATAATGAGTTGAAACGCATAGCGGATATAAACGAAATGTCTATATCTCAACTAATAAGAGAAGCCTTTGAATTGTAACGGCAAAAATACGGCAAAAACTTATTTTACAACAAATCATTTATATAAAAATTTATATACAGAATTTTCCAAAAAAATCGATTATATATGATGAGTTATAAATATTTGATTATAGGTATAATCAAGTAGTATAATATGATAGTTAAAATGATTTAATTATCGCATGGGCGATATTGTGAAATATTTATATAAAAGAGGTATAAACATGAGTGAAGTAAAAACATTTGTGGCTGGTCATAAAAGTCCTGATACTGATTCTATTTGTTCTGCTATTTCATATGCTAATTTATTAACACAAATGGGTACAGCTGCTACTCCTGTATGTGCTGGTGATGCTAACAAAGAAACTAAATATGTTTTGGCTCACTTTGGTTTTGAACATCCACAAATCGTAACTAATTGGGAAGATTTTGCTCCTAATGGTGGCGATTTATATCTGACTGACCACAATGAATCAAAACAAATTATTGATGGCTATAAATCTATGAACATGTGTGGTGTTATCGATCATCATCGTATAGGTGATTTTGAAACTGATGGTCCTGTATTTATTCGCATGGAACCAGTTGGCTGTACAAATACAATTTTGACGAAACTTTACATTGAAAATAATCAAGAGATTCCTAAAAATATTGCAGGTTTAATGTTGTCTGCCATTATTTCTGATACTGTATTGTTCCGCTCTCCAACATGTACAGAAACAGACAAGG